>JADMIO011564958.1_pt1 | contig 89022 bp, 71 predicted proteins | sample 8958161 | NCBI WGS metagenome assembly JADMIO01 (sample SAMN16585339, study PRJNA669376) | soil metagenome | isolation source: Crop rotation soil | place: USA: Cullars Rotation, Alabama | collected 2011
CGCGACAACTTGTCCACGTGGAATTCTAAGCTTAGGATCCCAATGTGCTGGAAAGGCCGGCATTGAAAATGAACCAACGACTCGAAATGCGAGCAGCGAACGCAAAGAGGGCGAGACCGAGGATGAAGAGCGAGTGACGCGCAGCGGCGTCGGGGGCGGAGCTGAAGATGTCGTCGATGGCCGCCTTCGACTGCCAATCGATGCGATTCATCGCCAGCTGGAAGGCACCAAGCACGATTCCGCCCATCGCGTAGGCAGGAATATGCCGGCGAACGTGGCCGCCCAAGGTGGTCGGGAGCGTCTCGGGGGAGGTCAAAGGACTCCTGCTCTACGTGCGGACACTTTCATTTCGACCGATGCTCCAAGCCGTATCTCCGTTGCGCTGTCATCCGCGTGCGGGAAGCGGTTTTCGGTGGGAGCTCGCCAAAGCCGGACGATCCTTGCCGGCGGCGGTGCCGATCAAATCCTTCACCGCAACGCGGGTGGCAAGCAGACCAAGCATGACCCGGGCATACCCCTTGCCATCGAGCTCTTGAACGACCCCGGATTTGCCTACGAAGGGACCGGCCAGGACGCGCACCCGAGTGCCCTTCTCGATGGCGATTCTCGGATCCACTTCGGTCACCATAGCGGGTCGTCGGGTGAGCGTTCGTGCGACTTTCGTTCCCAGAACCGGGCGCACGCGAGCGCTGGTCGGCAAGGTCGGCTCGGATCCGGTTTCTCGTGGTGCGGCGGTCCACTCGGAGTCGGAACCTGTCTCCCGTCCACGGGACGGTGTTTCTCGGGATCGCGCACGCGATCGACGCTGATCACGATCCTGCTTGTTCTCCCATTCCGATCGCTCGTGCTCGACCTCTTCGCGGGCCCGTTCGCGCGCATGCACTTGCGCGAGTTTTTGAGCTTCGATCTCGCGCCCAAGGACGAGGAGATCGTTGTCCGGTGCCCAGGCGATGAGCTTGAAGACCGGGCCCAACGCTACGATGGCGTCTTCGAGCTGCTCTTCCAGCACCGCTGAGTGCGTCACCGCCACGTGGCGAGGAACGCTCCATCCAATCCAGACCGGGCTGGCCTCGGTCTCGCTGAGATCGCAAAGTTTGCGCAGCTGATCGGCTGTAAGGCGCAGGGCCAAAGCCCGGGGCTCGCGATCCGCGGCAATGCCAACCGCAAATTGCTCGGGCAAAGCTTCGAGCGCGGCCGTGAGTTCGAGAGCCAAACCCGGTTCGGCGAGCCTGGCCCGGAGATTTTTCGCGTCTACCCAAGCATGGGGATGAACCTCCACGCTGACTTCCACGTGAACGCTATCGATCTTGAGCCCCAGGAATGCGTGATGCTGGTGCGGCGCGGAATCGGCCAGGATCGCCGAAGCGCTTCTTTTTTCATGTCGATCGATCAGGCGTTCGAGCTCAGTGCGCGACGCCGCATCACGACGGAAGAAGACACGCTGGCACTCCACGCGGCGGCCGTTGCGTGCATTGGGTCGCTCGTCCGATCCAGTGACCTCGACCCCAATGCCGAGCTTCGCGAGCCGATTGGCGACGCCTTTCGCCCAGGAAAGCGTCCGCTGCTTGAGCTCGAGTCGCTGCCGACTGAACGCATTCGATGCAGCGCGCTCTGGAAGGTATGCGTCGAAGTCCGCCGCAGCGAGATGCAGACTGTTACGTCTCTTTTTCATATCGCGAACGGGTTCTAGGAGGCGGCCGAGCGTAGCCCCAGACCTGCTACCATGAAGTTGGGTCCGAGAAAAACCATGAGCGATCAACAAATTGCCTGCTGCGACTGCGGAGGTGTCTTCGTTTTTACCGAGGCAGAACAGGCTTTTTACGCGGAAAAGCAGCTCGCGGCGCCTCCGAAGCGATGCAAGGCCTGCCGGCAGGCCAAGAAGGCCGCGCAAAGTGCTGGCTCTGGGCGTGGGGGAGGACGCGATCGTCAAAGCGGATCCGGCTTTTCGCGGGGGCCGAGCGATCGGAGCCCCCGTCCGAGCGGAGGATGGCGCGGCAGCTCGCCTCCGCCAGGCCGAAATGGAAACCGGCCAAACGCCGCTTTCGGGCGAACCGAGCGTCGCCCTCCCTCGCGTCAGCCGTCCGTTTTTCCCCCGCCTCCGCCTCAAAATGCGGAAAAAAAGCCGGAAAAACAGGCTCGAGCCCGTCCGGAGCGGCCCAAGTTCGACATCCTCTGCGCCGAGTGCGGAACTACGGCTCAGGTCCCGTTCAAGCCGCTGGAGGGGCGCCAGGTTTTTTGCCAGCCCTGCTACCGCGCGCGCCGGGGTTCCGTCGAAAACACGACCGCTGGCCTCGATGTAGCCGAGACCGATCCTGGCATTATCGAGTAGTTACGACAGGTTGAGCACACTTTCCGGGTGGAATCGGTAGCCCTTACCACGAAAAGAGGGAAGGATATCGACGCCCCGAACGTGCTAACGGGGAGACCCTCCTCTCACCGAGCCCAACTGCGTGTCCCGAGCCCCCAAGACAACGAAGCCTGGTGCCCACGAAGGCGGCCCCCAAGGCTCTCCTCCGATCGCTCGACGCGAGCGGAAGGGTACCCGTGAAACGGACGACGCCGAACGCGACGACGAAGAGCGCGATTCCGAAGGGGAGCAGGAGCACCTCGACGAGCCGGGCACAAGCGAGCACGTCGACGACGCGGTGGAACCAGAATCCGAAGAGGACCTAGAAAAAGAAGAGGTCGAGGCCGGCGGAAGCGAGGTGCCGGCGCCTTCGAATGCATCGATCGCGCGGTTCGATCCCATGGCGGCGTACCTGCGAGAAGTGCAGCGGCATCCCTTGCTGACGCCGGAGCAGACCCACGAGCTTGCGGTTCGCTTCGTAACTACACAAGATGCCGCTGCCGCCGCGCAGCTGGTGACATCGAATCTGCGGCTGGTGGTGAAGATCGCGTACGAATATCGCCGCGCTTACAAGAACATCATGGATCTCGTGCAGGAGGGCAACATCGGCCTCATGCAAGCGGTGAAACGCTACGACCCGTACCGCGGCGTAAAGCTGTCGTCGTACTCGGCGTGGTGGATTCGCGCGTACATCTTGCGGTTCATCCTCAACAACTGGCGCTTGGTAAAGTTGGGCACCACCCAAGCCCAGCGAAAACTCTTCTTCAATCTGCGGAAGAAACGCGCCGAACTCGTCGCGCTCGGCATCGATCCGACGAACGCCGAGATCGCCAAGCAACTCAATGTGCCTGAGCACGACGTCGCCGAAATGGACGTGCGCCTCACCTCCAACGAAAAGTCTTTGGATGCACCGGTAGGAGACACCGAAGGGCGCTCGATCACCAAGGTCGACATGATGCCGAGCATGGAGGAGGGCCCGGAGTCGATGGTCGCCGACGGCGAGCTCCAGACGCTTCTCAAAGCAAAACTTGCAGACTTCCGGCAAACCCTGGCCGGAAAAGAGAAAGAGGAAGCCATCTTCGACGAGCGCCTGGTTGCCGAGGACCCGCTGACGCTGCAAGAGTTGGGAGACCGGTTCGGAATCTCACGCGAACGGGTGCGGCAACTGGAACAGAGGCTCACCTCCAGGCTTCGCGAATATTTGCAGCAGGAGATGGGCGACGCGGCCGAAGTCGGTTGAGAGCGCATGTCGACCGACGAAAAACGGGCGGTAGGAACTCTGTTCGTCGTCGCCACACCGATTGGCAACTTGGGCGACCTGAGCGCCCGGGCGATCGACACACTCCGCGCATGTGATCGCGTGGTGGCCGAAGATACGCGGCGCACGCGGGGCCTTCTCAGTCATATCGGGATTGCGGGAAAACCACTGGAGGCGATTCATGCTCACTCGACCGATCGCGACATCGCCCGATTGATCGAAAAGCTGACGCACGGCGAATCGATGGCAATGGTCACCGATGCCGGAACTCCTGTCGTCAGCGATCCCGGGGACGCGCTGGTGAAAGCAGCGATTGCGGCACAGGTTACCGTGGTGCCGATCCCGGGGGCGAGCGCGGTGTTAGCCGCGTTGGTTGCAAGCGGGCTCGCAGGCGATGCGGGCTTTCGCTTTCTCGGATTTCTTCCCCGTACCGGCACCGGTCGTCATGAGGCCATTGCGCGCGCGTGCGCCACTCCAGAGCCCGTCATCCTGTTCGAAGCCGCAAACCGCACCCAAGCGACACTCGAGGATCTGGCGCGTGCGACTCCGGATCGCGCTGTGTGCATTGCACGCGAGCTGACCAAGGTGCATGAAGAGTTCTTGCGCGGAACGCTGGCCGAACTCGCGTCGGAGGCGCGCGAATACATCGGCGAAATCGTCATCGTTCTAGGCGCCCACGATCCCTCCGCCCGCGAAATCAAGATCGACGACGATTCCATCGACGCGCGAATCGATCATGAGCTCGGCGAAGGTTTTCACGCCAAGGTCATTGCCGAACGAATCGCAGCATGGAGCGGCCGCCCGAAGCGCGAGATTTACGAGCGCGTCATCGATCGAAAAAATCGCTAGGTGACTGTCGGAGAAACGTCTTCACTGCCTTGCGAGACGGACGATTCTTCCGCTCAAATCGCCTTGCCGAGCGCTTCGTCTACGGCATGCGGGCTGAAACCGACGAGGACTTTGCCGCGAACGTCCAGCACCGGGATCGAGCCACCGCGCTGGCCAATCTTCGCCAATTTGGCGCTCATCTCGCGGGCGGCTTCGGCGTCCGCCTCGATGTCTTTTTCAACATAGCTCACGCCGCGCTGCCTCAAATAGGCCGCGGCGTCGTGACACGCTCCACACCATGATGCGCCGTAAATGACCACCTGTGGCCGAGCATTCGCTTGCTGAAGCGGCACGAACGGAACATCGCCGGAAGGCGCCGCGCTGGGCATGGTGGCGAGACCTTGCTTTTGACGGCGGGCGACCGCGAGTTGATCCCACTCCAGGCGAGTCATCGGTCTCACCGTGAATGTGCCGTCGGCTTTCGCCACCCGAAGATCGGCGATCAAAACTTTGTCGCTGTGGTTCGCTTCCTCGCTCGACGGATCGACGACCCTCACCGCATCGCGACCGATCAAGGGAACGTCGGAGAGCTTTAGCTCGGTGTGAAAATCACCCTTCTCGTCGATCCATGTGAGGAGCAGCCCTTCGGTGTCTTGTTTCACGACCATCGTGACGGCCGAGTCCCCAACGGCGGGCTCGGCTTTCTTGCGACAGGCCAGCGCAAGCACAGCGATCACCGCGATCACCAGAATGCGAACAAGGATCGGCGCGACGGTGCGTTTTTTCACTCGACCTCTCCCAGCTTGGTCCATTCCGCAATCATCGTATCGACTCTCTTCGTCAGAGCTTGCTCCTCCGCGGCCATCTTTGCCAGCTTGGCCCAGTCCCCCGCCGGATCCTCCTTGAGCTTCTCGCGCATCGTTTCCAGCTCTTTTTCTCCTGCGGCAATCAGCTCTTCCAGGTCCAAAATTCGCTGTTTTCTTTTTTCGTTGGCGCGCGCGTTCTGCCGTTGGGCCTCGAAAACCTGCTTTTTTGCCGACTGTTGCGACGCCCGTGTCTCTTCGACACGCGAGGCGGGCTCGTTCTTCCCGCGTCCGCTCGATTTGCTGGAAGATTCAGCCGTTCTCGCCTGTTCGGGCCGTTTCGTCGCCGCCACGTAGTCTTTGAAGCCCCCTGGGTAAATGTCCACCCTGCCCTCTCGTACGCTGACGATTCGCGTGGTCGTGGTCTCGAGAAAACGGCGATCGTGCGACACCAAGATAACCGTTCCCTCGAACCCGACCAGCGCCTCCTCCAGAATTTCAGCAGCGGGAATGTCGAGGTGGTTGGTTGGTTCGTCCAAGAAGAGAAGATTTCTCGGCTCGAGAAGAAGCTTGGCCAAGGCAAGGCGCGAGCGCTCTCCACCCGAAAACCCAGAAACGACGCGCAGAGTGTCGTCGCCCCAAAAACGGAAGCGAGCAAGATACTGCCGCGCCGACTCGACCGTGAAGTCGCCACGAACACGCCGTACTTCATCGACCGCGGTGAGCTCAGGGTTCACTTCTCCGAGATGCTGGTCGAAGTATCCATCCTGGAGGTTCGTTCCGCGCTTGACCTCGCCCTTGTCGTCTTGGCCTCCCCTTGCGGAGAGCAATTTCAAGAGCGTGGTCTTGCCGGATCCATTGGGGCCGACGATTCCAATCCGCTCACCACGGCGAATCAAAATTTCGACACCGTCGAAGAGGATCCGCGAGCCGCGCTCGGCGCGAAGGCCTCGGCAATCGAGGACGATGTCTCCCGAGCGCGCAGCCGGCGCGAAACGGAACGCGACGCGTTCGGCAATCTGCCACACGTCCTCCGGACGCTCCAAGCGCTCGAGCTTGTCGAGCATCTTGCGACGGCTCTGAGCCTGCTTGGTTTTCTGACCGGCGATGTTCTTGCGAATGAAGTCTTCGGTCTTGTCGATCATCGAACGTTGACGCGAAACGAGCGCGCGCTCGCGCTCGAGGTCTTCTTCTCGCGCGATCGCATAATCGCTGTATTTCAAAGGATAAACACGCAGCCCTCGGGATCCCAGTTCCAGCGTCGAAGAGCACACGTTGTCGAGGAAGGCGCGATCATGGGAGACGACGAGGACCGCACCACGATAGGTAGCCAAGTAGCTCTCGAGCCAGGCGATGGTGTCGAGGTCCAAGTGATTGGTGGGCTCATCGAGGAGCAGAAGGTCCGGTTTCTGCGCGAGAACGACACCGAGCGTCAGGCGCCCACGCTCACCACCGGATAGCGAAGCGATCGGTCGAGCGAGATCGGCATCAGAAAAACCGAGTTTGTGCGCGAGAATTCCGACTTCGCGCTCGAGCTCGTCCCCGCGCGCGAGGTGATACTGATCGGTCACGATCGAGAGGCGCTCGAGCTTCTGCGCTTCGCCGCTCGCCGCGTCATGCTGGGCTCGGGTCAGCTCATCCCGAAGCGCAACGATCTCTTGAAATCCAGACAAGAATGCGCCGAGAACATCGCCCTGGGCCAGGACCTCGTGCGACTGGCGATAGTATCCGAGACTGGTCTCGCGCTTGATGACCGACGAGCCTTTGTCCGGCTCGATCTCCTTGGCAATGATCCGAAGAAGGGTAGATTTTCCCGCGCCGTTGGGAGCGACCAGACCCGCTCGATCGCCGAGAGCGAGAGTAAACGTGATGTTCTCGAAGAGGGTATCGCCGGCGTACCCGAAACGCAGATCGGCCACTTGAAGGACCGTCATTGGACGTCCGTGGCACGCCCCGTCATTCCCATCGCGGTGCGGAGTCCGGCGATGGTCTGTTCGAGCGTTGCATGCTCGCGGGCGTTTTGTGCGAGAAGCTTTTCGATTCGGGGCATCCGGGCGATGGCTTCGTCAAGCGCGCCATCGCTCCCCTTGGTGTAGGCACCGAGAAGGACGAGATCTCGTTTCGATTCGTAGGTGGCAACCAGCGTTCGCAAACGCGCTGCCGCGGTCAGATGCTCGGGGTGGGCTATCGTGCTCATGACGCGCGATAGCGAAGAGGTCACATCCACGGCGGGATAGCGGCCGCGAGCGGCGATCGAGCGATCGAGAACGACGTGACCGTCAAGAACGCCGCGAACTTCATCGGCGATGGGCTCGTCCATGTCGCCGCCTTCGACCAGCACTGTGTAGATGGCGGTGATCGAGCCTTTCGCCCCCTGCCCCGATCGTTCGAGAAGGCGAGGCAGCATTGCGAACACGCTCGGCGGGTACCCTCGACGCGCAGGGGGTTCGCCCGCCGCAAGGCCGACTTCGCGTTGGGCTCGGGCAAAACGAGTGACCGAGTCGACCAGGAGCATGACCCGCGCACCTTCGTCGCGAAAGTGCTCGGCATACGCCGTTGCCACTTGTGCAGCGCGAAGCCGTTCCAGCGCGGCCACGTCACTGGTGGCCACCACGACGATGCTCCGGGCGCGTCCCTCTGGGCCGAGCGAGTGCTCCAAGAATTCGCCGACTTCTCGACCGCGTTCGCCGACCAACGCGACCACCACGACATCGGCATCTACGCCCCGAGTAATGGAACCGAGCAGTGTGCTCTTGCCGACGCCGGAGCCAGCAAACAGTCCGATTCGCTGCCCTTCGCCGAGAGTGCAGAGGCCGTCGATGACCCGAACCCCGGTGGCGATGGGCCTGTTCACAGCGCGGCGAGTGAGAGGCGGCGGCGGATCTCGATCCACGGGCACGCGGCTGCCGCGGATTTCGGTGCCGCCATCGATCGGACGCCCGAGCCCATCCACCACCCGGCCGAGGAGCTCACGACTCGCTGTGACCTCGAACGGTCCACCGGTCGATTCGACCTCGTCGTCCGGACCGACGCCCGCAAGCGCACCAAGCGGCATCGCCACCGCTTCACCACCATCGAATCCGACGACTTCACACGCCAGTCCGCCCAAAAGCGGGTCGCGTCGTTTGACATGAACCACATCTCCTACGCGGACACCCGGCATCGTGAAGCGAAGTGCCAAACCGGTTACACCAAGAACACGGCCGGTCGCACGCAGGGTCGGCGTCGCGGCGAGCCGCGCCTTGAGAGCTGCGAGATCCATCGGCGCGCCGAGAGCCGCTATTTGCCCGCGGCGGCGCGCCGGGCGGAGGTCTCTTGGCTCGCAGCGTGAAGCTCGCCGTTGAGTTCCTCAAGAAGCTCTCGTGCCCGGGCGGTGAGCGTGTTCGGCACATCCACTTGAACGACGACGGCCAGCGATCCGCGGCCACGCCCGTCGAGGCGCGGCACGCCCTGACCTTTGATCGCAAGCACCGCTCCCGGTTGGGTGCCGGCGGGAATGGCGACCGTGATCATTCCCTCTTCCTCGAGCGACGGCACTTGAATCTCAGCACCGAGCGCGGCCTCCGAAAACGTCACGTGCGTACGTGTGATCAGATCGACCCCGTCGCGCTCGAACCTGGGATCTTCCTCGACGTCGATTTCGACGTAGAGATCTCCCGGCTCCGTACCGCCTGGGCCTGGCATCCCTTGCCCTTGCACCCGAAGCCGTTGGCCGGCATCGATCCCGGCAGGAAAAGAAACCGAAACTTTTCGCGCTTTGTTTACCGCGCCATGACCGGCGCAGCTTTGGCACGCATGCTTGATGACGGCGCCTTGCCCGTGACAGCGTTGGCAAGGGGTCGTGAACATGACGAAACCGCGTGCGTTCGAAACCTGTCCGGCGCCTCGGCACTGCGGACACGTCTCCGGCTTTGTTCCGGGCCGGGCGCCGGAGCCGTTGCAATCGCCGCAGCGAGTCGGGGCGTGAACGACGACCTCGCGTTTGCAGCCAAACGCGGCTTCTTTGAGTGTCAGCTGCTGTTGGACGCGGAGGTCCCCACCGCGACGGGGGGCCTGACGTTGCTGCCCGAAGCCGCCGCCGCCCGAAAACATCTCCGAAAAGAGGTCCTGCATGTGGGCAAAGACATCGCCCACCCCGCCGTCGAATCCCGGCTGACCTCCCTCGAGTCCAGCATGGCCAAATTGGTCGTAAATCCCCTTTTTTTGCTCGTCGGAGAGGACTTGGTAGGCCTCGTTTATCTGCTTGAACGTGACCTCGGCCTCGGGATTCCCCTGGTTCCGGTCCGGGTGGTGCTTGAGCGCCTCGCGCTTGTAGGCCTTGCGCAAATCTTCAGGGGAGGAGTCGCGCGAGCAACCCAAAACCTCGTAATAATCGCGCTTTTGCGACATCTCCGATCGATACTCCGCTCACCAACTCAGGAGAAAAAAGGGGCTCGAAAGCAACGTAAACATGGACGAAGAGCCTCGCGGCAACTTAAGCGCCATGGCTGTGCTGTCAACCTGGTCTAGCTCGGTAACCATCATAATAGGTGGGGGGATGGGGGAGGCTATCTGGCCGGGCCCGGGTGTTCGGCCTGGCTCCCCTGCTCAGCCAGACGCAGGCGCTCCCGAGTCTCGAGCTCGCGGGACAACTGTTCGATCAGAGTAGCTTGACGCGCCAGTTCGGCACGGGCCTTGGAGAGCTCGGCCCCCGACTCGACCTTGCTTCGGGCATCGTGCTCTTGGGTCAGGGCTTGCCGAAGAGCGTCAAGCTCCGCGTCTTTGTTGGAAGATTTTTGGACCGAGCCTTTGCTTCGTTCGTATTCGAGCTCGGCGATTCGCCACGCCTGCGACTGAATCTCCCCCTCGCGTTGCGCAACCTGCACCGCTAAGCGGTCAAGCTTCTCTCGGAGTTCGACGTTTTCGCGTTCCACTTTGGCCGCGCCCTGCAGCATTGCATCCTGGGTCGGCGATGAGCTCTCGGTGTGGCTCGCTTCTACCGCCGAAGGTTCGTGCGCGCGCGCATGTGCCTCTTCGAGCGACGAGACAAGCTCCCGCACCAGGCGCTCGCGACGCCGAATTTCGGTCTCGGCTTCCTGAATGACACCCGCTCGCTCAAGAAGGCGCGCTTCGAGCGCTGCAAGCTCTCCGGAATGGGCATCTGCAATGCCCGCGAGCTCGGCCTCGACCGCCGAAAGCTGAAGCTCGGCATTCTCCGCGCGCCGGGCCAGACTGTCGACGGCGGCAGGATCGATCTGAGGCACGTCGATCGCTGCGCGGACAGCATCGAACTCGGACGCAAGAACAGCCAGCTGCTGTTCGCTTCTCTGTGCCAATCGCTCGGCTTCGTGTGCGCGCTGCTGCTGCGCCGCCCCCGCGTCTTCTGCCGCGCGGAGCGCCTGTTCGAGCGCGGCGATGCGGTCGCGCTTGTGCTCGATCTCGTCCTTTAGGGCTTTCAGCTCCTTAATGGCCGACGGATCCGGCGTCGCTACCTGCGCGGGACGTTCGTCGGGTTCAGGAAGATGCGGAAGCTGGACGATCGCATACGCCCCCAGTCGAGCATCGCGTTGGCTGCCGAGAGCGACGAACATGTCCGGCACGTCCGACTCGGTTACCAGCTGCGTATCTACGCTGACTTCCGGCTCTTCGTCCTGTTCGCCCAGCTCGGCCAGAGTGACGCCGACGAACGGAACTTGGGCGATCATGCGAACGCTCGCAAACTGAAGAGCGACGAGGTCGTAAAGTTCGGCGTACTCGATGACGGACGACGCAGGCGCCGCCTGGTTGCGAGGAGACTCCGGATTGTTGGCGGCAATCAACACCGCTCCGTCCGCTCCCACCAGTTTCCTCAGACGAGAAAGGAGTGCGGCCGGATCTGCGATTTGGGCCAGATCCGGGACGATCGCCAAATCGAAAGCGCCGTCACGGACATCGAACTCGCCGTCCGGCAACGGGCGGACCGTGACCACACGAGAACCCAGCACGTGGGCGCGGGCGCGCTCCGCCAAAGGATCATAGACGTGGACCGCCCGCGCACCGGCGTCAGCGAGCCAACCGCCCAAGTCGAGAGAAGCATCCCCGACGACGACGATTCGACGCCCCACCGCCAGCGGCTCGGCGTAAGCGCAAATCGCGTGCGCGACAGAGGTGCGCGGTGCAGTTGGGGACGTGTCGGTCATCGGGGGAAACCCGTTGTAGCCCCTCTGGGCCTGGATTTCACCGTACAAACAGCCGATTACGCGCTCGGCTAGGCCGCGGCGCGGGCGTTCTGCGGGAGCCGCCGCTCGGAGCCGCCCCACGGAGCCGGCTCGGCAAGTCGGCGATCGGCAAGCTCTTGCCCGAGGCGCACGACGAGGCTCTTGGTGCCGTCGATCCCGGGCAAGCGAGGGAGAAGACGTATCACGCGCTCGCTCTGTTTTCGCCCGGGAATCGCTCGGGAAAGCGGTGCCAGCTTGGACATTTTCAGGGCTGCGGCGCTCGAATCGCTAACGCGCACCAGCACTTCCGGGGTCCCCACGTAGCCGGTAGAAGTCGCGCTCCAGGCCATGCCGACCTCGATCCCGACGACGCCTGGCATCGATCCCTTGGGAACGACGAGAAGGCGAAGCTCGTCGGGTAGCTCTTGTCCTACCGGAATTCGGGCCCACGGGAGGACTTTTAGATTTTTGTCATCGGCCAGCAGGCGAGCAAGCTTTTGCAGCACCCGTGCGGGCGCTCGCGCGGGATCGGGGGGCAGCTGGGCGCCGCGGCCTGTTGCAAAGAGAGGAACCAGCACGACCGAATCGAGAAGGATCAGCCAAACAAGCTCGGGGCTGAAGAAATAGGCGGTGACCGCGATGGCAGTGATGGCAATGCCGAGCGCGAGCGCGGTGAGTTTGCCGGCGCGGGTTCCAACATCCAGTCGATCGCCGGGTCGGCTCATCTCGTCGACGCCAAATGCGTCGGACGGCCTCAGCGCGAGCCAATGTCCCGGCCCCCGGGGGCGGAACGAAGGGCGGGCAACCCGTGATACCGGCGAGAGCATCGCGATGACGACGAGAACGGCTCCGATCGTAGGAAAGCCCGCCATTTGGACCGAAATGCCGGCGGCGAGGGAAGCACCGGCGAGGAGGGCCCGAGTACGCGGGCCGAGAGAAATGAGGCCGCGGGGCTCGAACTCAAGACCGGCGGCCCGCCCACGGGCGGAGAAGGCAAGCAGTTTGGCGCGAACGGCAGACGCAAACGCGATGGCGATCGCAAGAAGTGCGGTGGCATATCCGACCTCGCGCGCCCGATTTGGCAAAGGGGCGCTCGGAGGAGCCGCCGGTCGAAGCTCCGGCGAATGGACCCCAGGAAAGGCCTTGGGGTCGACCCTTGCCGCCCAACGCGGCGTTTCTCCGCGACCGATGTGAGGACGTACGAGCTCGAGCTCGTCCGCGTTTGGCACCCGCCGCAACGTTGCCAAAAGCCCTTCTTCGCCACGTGGCTCGGTCTGCGCCGAGGGAAACGACAGCTGAAGCCGCGCGCCATCGTACCCTTCCGGTGCGACGGGCGAGCTCCACGAGAATCGCCACATGGCTCCGTCGCGAACGAACGCGTGCGCGGCAACGAGATCGACGGAATAACGCACACGAAATGTGTAGAGGCCGCGCTTTAATCCTTTGGGATCGTCGACCTGCACACGAAGGGTTCGGTCGGCATCGACCTCAGCATGGGCCGGTAATTCATTGCCATCGTCTGTCGTAATCGATGCCAACGGCTCGAGGACCGCGCCCTGGTCGATCCCCCGAAGGTCGATTTTCTGCAGGGATCCGCCAAGCACGTTCCATCGGACGGTATGCTCGACCCGCGCGTGACCGGCGCCGTCGACGTCGATTTGTACGTCGTCACCGGTCTGGTGCGCTTCGACGTAGGCCGCGCGAGCTGCGGGAGCGACCAGAAACAACGCTGCCGTCGCCGAGAGACCCAATTTTGCCCGTGGGGAGAGCATGTCCTACATGTACTTACCCCCGTAGAACACCGCGGCCAAGTTCGCGGGACAATTGGACCTTAAAAGAGGCCACTGCCAACGGCAGCCTTAATGATGTCCTCGATGGCCTCGCGAGGAGCCCTGGCAGTCATGACGAGAGATCCGCCGCCTCCCTGGCCGGTCTGGGCACGGAGGGCGAACGGTAGAGGTGTTCCGCCCTGGCCCTTCGTTGCCTGAAGCGATTTCAAGATGCGATCATAGGGCGCCTGTTTCGCATCGACCGTGGCCCGGAACGGCGAAAGCCCCAGCATGCCGCGCGCCGACAGGAATCCTCCCACGTTCGCGCGTTCGTCATGAATCGTTGCCAGGTCGGTGCGCTTGGCAAGGGTTCCGGATTCGGGTCCCGTCGCCAGGACCGCGCGGGCCTTTGCGATCGAGGTGGCCTCGATGCCGGAAAATGAGAGCCAGGTGTGTCCGTTGTCGGGAACGACGAAAACGTGAATCACGAACGGCTTCAACGGAGCCGCCGTTTTCGCTTTGGCCGCCTTTGGATTTTTTTGTCCCGTGAGCTGCGGCTCGTCCTCGTCGCTACTTCCACCTGCTTTTCGCGGAACCGTAAGTACGAAGTGCTGCGAATCGGCCGGCAGTTGCGCGGTCTTGGGTACGGCAAGTTGTTTCATGGCCGGCGCGGGCGTGCCTTTTTCTTTCATCCACTTCGCGAACGCCGGTCGCGCCAAGGCAGCGACCCACTCCCGCGCGATCGGTAAGACTTTTGCGATCGGATCATCGACCTGCATCACCGACCAGCCGCCTAGCTGCTCGAGTGCAACGCGCTCCGCTTCGGTGGAGCCGGCACTGTTGCCTCCTGCATGTTCCGAGGGCACGGCTGCAAAGGCCCGCGAAGCGGCGGGGAGGTCGAATCCTTTTCCGTAAACCATCGGTGCCGTGAAGAGCGACAGGTAATGCATCGTCGCATCGGTCAGAGCTTTGCGATCCGCGGCCGGAAGCCCGTCCTTTTCGAGCGCACCCACCAAAATATTGGTGAGAAGCTCCTTCGGATGCGCCAGCTCCTTTGGATCCATTCCACGCTGGAAATACGCCATGTCCGCGTCGTATGGCAGATGCCAAAAAGCGGCCGGTGGGACGTCTGCGCGTTCCGGGTGCGCCAAGGCCAAGCGAGCCAGGAGCGAGCTCTGACCTCCGAAAGTCGCTGTAATATTCGCTGCCGCCGCGGGATCACTCACGCTCAGATCGAATGAAATCTTGTCGAGATCGGTCGCGAAATCTGCGAGGTCGTTGACCGCCGCCTCGAGCGCCTCGCCCGCGCTGTCCATTCGCAGGTTCATGGCGCCGCCGGCCAAACCGGGCAAAAATCCGCGAAATTGTTGCACGAGCGGTCGCACCGGCTCGAGCAGCACCTCGACGTGAGCGTCGCTCTGGATATTTTCGCGGGGCGCCGTACGCGCCAGATAGGGTGCCAGCGCGTCGATAGCGCCGGTACGATCTCCGCAAATCAGACGCGTAGTAGCGGGGCCGAACGACGGGACGAGGGAACATGGGCGCGAAGGTGCACTGTCGTCATCCCCGTCCTTGTCGGTAATCCGAATGGTTCCGTTTTCGGACGCAGCCAGCTTGAATTTGCCGGCCAGCTGCCGCTTCACATCGTCGAGCGATCGCACGCCTGCGGAGACCGCGATCATCGGCTTCATCGATTTGCTGCCATGCGGAAGCGCGACCGCAACATCGATGGGATATGAAAAATCCACCGCTTTTCCGATGGCATCGCCCGCCAGCAGCTCGCCCATTGCTTCCGCGCCGGGCATCGGCAGTTGTGTCCAGCCCCCAACGATGCGCAGCACTTCGGTTGGCTTGTTGAGTCGTGCAAAAACGACGATCCCCGCGGGCCGCTTGACCGCCGTGACATCGGCGACGGGTGCCGGCTCGGGTTTCGCCGCCGCCGCAGGCGCTGTGGCCGGAAGGATCGAAGGCGGCGGTGGTGCATCGCCACATGCGAGAAAGCCAACGCTGAAAAACGACCCCCAAAATAGCCTGCGAAAAATGAACATTTGGCAAGAAGCATACAAGGTAGGCATCACTTGTCATCCGCTGCCTATGGTCGCCGCGAGACGACTGTGGTTGAGATGACGGTCCGATCGTCATGGCCCATCCGCCGCTCAACCCAGCGCAAAAACAAGCGACAGAGCACATGAATGGGCCATTGCTCGTTCTGGCGGGCGCCGGCTCGGGCAAGACGCGGGTGATCACGCAGCGAATCGCACGGCTGCTCGAGCGCGGCGTGCCGGCGAAATCCATCGTCGCCCTGACATTTACCAACAAGGCCGCCGGAGAAATGGCGGAACGCGTCGCTCGGACAATCAAAGAGAACGGTGCGTCCAAATCCGCCAGCGAGGCGAAGGCGCTCACGATTTCGACGTTCCACTCATTTGGTCTGTCGGTTCTCTCACGAGAAAAATCCGCGATGGGCGGGACCTTCACGATCTTCGACCAAGGCGACTGCCTGTCGACGATCAAAGAGATCCTGTCGCGCACCGACGGGGGGCGAAAGCTCGACGCCGCTGCGATCATGACCCGAATCTCGAACGCCAAGAATGCGTTTCTGTCCGCCGACGCCCTAAAGGAGCGAGAAGGCGACGACTACGACGAGATGACCAGGATCATCTTTCCGCGCTACGAGGCCGCGCTACGGAATTTTCGCGCGTACGATTTCGATGATCTGGTGTGCGGCGTAGCCAAGCTATGGACCGAGCGGGCCGACATTCTCGCCAAATGGCGCGAGCGCTATCGATACATTTTGGTGGACGAATACCAGGACACCAACGGAGCGCAGCTCCAGCTACTGCGACTCTTGGCAGAGCCGCACCGGAATATTTGCGTGGTGGGGGACGACGATCAATCGATCTACGCCTGGCGCGGCGCCGACGTTCGCAACATCTTGGATTTCGAGGAACACTTCACCGGAGCAACGGTCGTAAAGCTCGAACAGAACTATCGCTCGCGGGCTCCAATCTTGGACGTTGCCAACGCGGTGATCAGCAAACGAATCGACGTCAAACACAAGAAGGTCCTCTTTACTCAGCGCTCCGGCGGGCAAAAAGTCACCTTGGCTGTGGCACCTTCGCCGGAAGTCGAAGCCGCGTTCGTGGGAACCACCATCAAGGCGGCCATTCGCGATGACGGAATGAAGCCGCGCGACCTTGCGGTGCTGTATCGGTCGAACAGCCAAGCCAAGGCGATCGAGGAGACGCTACGCGAGCATGGCGTGCCGCACCGGGTGGTCGGCGGACAGCAGTTCTTCGAACGAAAAGAGGTCAAAGATCTCTTGGCGTATCTCAAGCTGTCTCTCAATCGTTCGGACGAAATCAGCTTGCGGAGGGTGATCAACTATCCGGCCCGCGGGATCGGGGAGACCAGCATCGAGCGCCTGACACTCCATTCGGTGGCCAAGGGCTGGTCTCTTTGGCAGGGCGTCGAGCGGGTGGATGCGCTCGATGGCGTGGCTTCCTCGGCCCGGGAGGGCTGCAAGCAGCTCGAAAAAATCATTGCCGAGACGCGCAAGCGCCTTCTGATCGATCGCGAGCGCGCGAGCGAAGTGGCAAGGTGGCTCACCGATCGCGTCGGCATGAAGAGCGACATTACCGCCAGCTCCCCTTCGCCCAAAATCGCTGCGCGGCGCTGGGGAAACCTCGAGAGCCTTCTACGCACGTTCGCCAAACGAGAGGCGCGGGAAGTCGATCGAGGCAACGATGCCACGCACGAAGACTCGTTGGCGGCCTTCCTTCACGCACTGACGTTGAACTTCGACGAGCAAGAAGAAGACGCGGGAAACGTGGTGACGCTCTCGACGCTCCATGGGTCGAAGGGGCTCGAATTTGATTTGGTCTTCCTGATTGGGTGCGAAGAGGGGCTCTTGCCGCACGCACGGACGCTCGACAGTCGGGTGACCGATGCCACACCCGAGGCGGCCGACATCGAAGAGGAGCGGCGACTTTTTTACGTCGGGGTGACACGTGCGCGCGAGCGGCTTTATGTCTCAAGGGCCAAAGCACGTGTTCTGCGGGGCAAGCCTGTTCCCCGCACACCGAGCCGATTCTTGTCGGACATCCCTGAGGAGCTCGTCGACACCCTCGATGTGAAGCAAGATCCATCGATGACGCCGGCGGCAATGACCGAGAACGCCGGTGCTCTTTTGGCAGCGCTCGACGCTCTGGGGTGAAACACCCGTCCCCGCGTGACCGGTAGCAGCCGCGTCGGATTTCGCGCGAACTCAGCGCCAGTCGTGCCGCCTCTTCGCGTGATCGCCGACCATGCGCTCGGCGTCGTCGAAAGCGTCGTCGACCGCGGCATGCATGTTTTCGTGGTTGATGTTGTCGGCGGGATTACGACCGACCACCAACTCGCATCCGGGGACCGTCACGTCGATTCGAACATGGTAACGCTTGCCGTGCAGATGATGACGATGCGGGACTTCGACCATCACGCGGCACGCCACAATTCGATCGTAGAATAGATTGAGTTTTTCTGCCCTTTTGCGGACGTGAGCGGCCACGGCTTTGGACGGATTCATGTCGCGAAACGTTATCTGGAGCGGCAGGATCACGAGTCCCTCCCCACCATCCATGGGGCTTCCTGATGCATTTGGGAAGTCACAGGGGAGCAAGCATGCGCATCAGCTTGTGGGGATCTTTCACCGCCTGGCCATCGAGCCAGGAGCGCGCAGATTGCCTTGCTCGCTCCGCCTCGCTCCGTTCGGTGATCGCCGCGCGTTGCCATTGGGTAACAGCGACGTGAAGCATCATGTCGGCTGCCGCAAATTCGGATTCGGCGCGCACCAAAAGGTCACGACCGTCCTCCGGCCGCCCACGCTTCACCGCAATCCCTGCGCGAAGGATACGCGCCAGCGGGATGGCCCAGCGTGCACCTTCGTCGTCGAGCGATCGCGCGCATCGCTCGGCATCGCGCAGAAGCTCTTCTTTCCGTTTTTCGGACGAATGTGCCGTGAGCGCGATGGCCGTCCGTGCCCGAAGCTCGAACATCTTAATCCGCACAAATTGCACGCGGCGGATCAAGGATGATTCGTACGCTGGCCAGCCGTCCAACACGCGCGTGTACGCCGCGTCCGGAAGCCCCTCGTAGAGATCGATTTGTGCCTGGGCGAGGAGATCCAAAAAATGAAAAAAATGGGTACCGCGCTTGGCCCAATGCACGATGGCATCGTCGGCTTCCTTGCGCGCGAGAATAGAGTCGCCACGCGCCAGCCAGGTCACGCAAAGCACGCCCGTTCGGAGTTGCGTGGTCGCAAAACGATCTCCCCGCTGCTGTGCTTCCGACAACAGGATCGGAACCTGGCGACCTAGCTCTTTGAGATTGCCAAGATGGAAGAGCGCCGCCAGCTGATAAAATTGCGCGGTGTTGACCTCCCAACTCGCACCGGACGTCTTAGCCCGAAGAATGGTCAGACTTCGCTCGAGAAAGGAGTTGGCGTCGGACCACCGTCCCTCGAGAAATGCGCCAGTTCCTGCAGCAGCCAAGCCGCGCGCAACGGCGAGTGGGTTTCCTGCGCTATCGGCGACCGCACGCGCGTACGTCACGATCTGCGTAGTGCGTGCTGCGTTTTTGGTGCCACCGGCGGCGGAGTAGACGGCTTCCAAGGCCAACGCGCGGGCGACGCGTTTTGGTTCTCCTGCAGCGAGCGCTTTCAAAAGGTGTCGGGTCTGCAAACCCGCACCCTCTAGCGCATCGATGACACCAAGAGCCATTGCGGCCGACCCCAGTAGGTCGATCCCGCGAAGCTCGTTGGGGTCGATCTCCGATTCGCTCTTCGGCTCGAAACGAAGGCCGCGAGCAAGCAGTTGTCCCCGGTGAAACAAGAGAGACGCGATGGCCGAAGAGCGGGACCTTGCCATCTCCATGCCCATGGCTGAAAGAACTTTTTTCAGCATGGCCCGCCCTTCTTCGAAGCGCCCGCTCACCAAGAGCTGCTCCGCGGTGCGACCTTGAAGATCCATCACATCCGAATCCGATGCTCCGATCGCCGCCTCCATGTACATATCGGCAGCTTCGGCGCCGCGTCCTCCATCGGCGAGCGCATCGGCCAAACGCGCACGGATCGAACGCCGCTCACTCTCGCTGTTGTCGCCAACCGAGAGTGCCATCCGGTAAAGAGCAATGGCGCGGTCGAACGCCAATGACTCTTTGGCTTGTCCAGCAGCAAGGACGGCGTAGCGTCCGGCCTTGGTGGGTTCCTTGGCGCCTAGCCAGTGCACGGCCAGCGCATCTGCCGCATCGGGCGAACGTTCGGCGATGGCTTCGGCCAGACGGCGATGCCCAAGGACTTCCGCATCTTCGTCGAGATGCGCCAGCACCGCGGCACGAATGCGATCGTGGTAGACGTCGCCGGTATCGATACGCCGGAGACCGCTGGTGCGCACGAGGTTTGCCGCACGAAGGGTGGCCATGACCCGGGCCAATTGTGCAAATTCGAGGTTGGCCGCATGCGCCAAGACTTCTTGCGATCGCGGCGCGCCGGCGATCGCACAGAGCTCCACCAGTCGTCGCGCTGCAGGCTCGAGCCGCTCGATCCGCGCCCATAGCGAGTCTTCCAGGCGAGCTCCCAATGCCGGTCCGCCTTCTTCGAGCATGGCATGGCGAACGAGCTCGTCGATGTAGAGCGGATGCCCGCTCGCCTCGCGCGCGATGTCTTCTACCGTGTGTTCCCTGCTCCATGGAACGCGGCGAAGAAGTACCGTCGCCAGCTCACGAGCCTGTTTTTCAGGAAGGCTCGCCAAACGGAGAGCACGAACGTCTCCCGGAAGATCGCGCAAGGGATCGGGTGCGCTTTCCGATGTTTTTCTCACAGTCGCCAACAGAAGAAGGCCGGGCGCGTCCGGAGGGCGAAGCAGCGAGCGAAGGAGCGCCAGGCTGTCTGCGTCCGACCACTGCAGGTCGTCGATGATGAGGACCACGGGAAGCCTCTCGGCCATGCGAACGAACAAATCGCGGACGGTCGAGAACACTTGCGCACGGAGCGCTTTGGGATCCGCTGGAAAATCTTGGTCCCCTTCGTTCTTGGTAAAATTTTCAATCTGCTTCAGCACCGGAAAGACGTGGGCCAGAATGCGCGCTCGGGGAGGAAGAAGCGCGTTTCGTTCTGCGGACGGAAGGCGCAGGAGCCAAAGGCACATCGAATCGATCACGCCGTCGATTCCTTTGTAAGGAACCGACTCCCGTTCGTAGCAGCGACCGGAGAGCACGACGGCTCCGGTCTCGGCTCGAACCCGTTCCCCGAAGTGGCGCACCAGCGCGCTCTTCCCCACTCCGGAATCGCCGGAGACCGCAAATGCAACGCTGCTTCCGAAGAGCGTCTCGTTGAAAGCGTCGCGCAAAAAAGCGAGCTCGGCATCTCGACCGACGAACGAAGGAAGTGGAGGCGACATCGAGTAGGTCACCCCGCTTTGATCGAGGCGCGCAGCGGCTTCTTCGGCCGACGGGCGGAGCTCCTGAGATACCTGCAAGAGGTCCATACACAAGTCGCTCAAATCGCTGGGGATGCCCAGAACCACTTGGGACGGCGGCGTAGGTTTTTCCCGACGACCCACATTGATGAGCTCGCGCTCGCGCACTCTTTCGTACGGAAGCTTTCCGGTGAGCGCACGGTAAAGAACCACTCCCGCGCTGTACAAGTCCGTGCGCGCGTCGATCGGCTGATGTACGGCCTGCTCCGGCGCCATGTAATGCAGCGTCCCGACGACGACGTCTTTGTTTTCCTGCAGGTGCGTCGAAGCCACGTCGGCAATCAAGCCGAAATCCAGGATGATGACGCGACCTTCTGCCGTGACCAATACGTTGGAGGGCTTGATGTCTCGATGCACTTTGCCTGCGGCGTGCAGCGCGGCCAGGCCACGAAAGAGTTGCGCGAACGTTCGCCTCACCTGGGATGGGTCTTTGGGATCGGTAAAGCGAACCAGATCGATTCCCTCGACGAACTCCATCGAGAAGAACCAGCTACCCGACGATTCGAACAGCTCCCCCAACGAGACCAAATTGGGGTGATGAAGATCCTGAAGCGAACGAAATTCGTTTTTGAACCGTAAGAGCGCCTCCGCGCTCGGCAAGAAAAGTGTCTTCAGTGCGACACGTGCGCCTTGCTCACGATCGTAGGCTTCGTAGACAACTCCCGATCCGCCGGCGCCGACTCGGCGAATGACGCGAAAACGATCGATGGCACGAAATTCATTGGCATCGTTCACGATGGCACGAGCCAGGATGGTACCACCGGGCGGGGAATCAAGCCTCCGGCGCGATTTGCGGCACGACCGCTTCCGCCAACTTGCGCCGTGATTTCAAGAAGAAGTGATCGGCGCCTTCGAACACTTGGAGAGATGCTCCCAGGCTTTGCGCCAGCTCTTCTGCTTCGGAGACGTCGCAAAATTCGTCCTGATCGCCAACGAAGATCGAAAGCCGCCCCTGGAACTCGGCAGCGTCGGCCTTCACGAATTCGAAGATGCGGACGGCCGGAGCAATCAGCGCAACGCGTTCGATCGATCCTTCGATCGATGCCGCGCGAAGACCGACCCAAGTTCCGAACGAGTAGCCGCAGACGGTCATCTTCGCGCGGGGCACGCGTCGACGTAGCTCTCGGATTGCGGCGCGCGCATCCTCGGTTTCGCCAATGCCTTTGGAGTACGCGCCTTCGCTGGTCCCCACGCCACGGTAGTTGAATCGCAGCGTCGCCACGCGATCGCCGCCACGTTCCGCCAACACTTTGGCGATGGCCAGGACCACCGCCGAGTGCATCGTTCCGCCATAGAGTGGATGAGGATGGCAAAGGAGCACCGCACGCGTCGCATCGGGATGCGACCGGACGCGAGCCTCGAGCGACGGCTGACCGGCGAGTCCGGAAATCGTCACCAGCTCTTCGCCAGCTACGCTGGCAGGCGGCGAGACCTCGGGATTTCGCGGAGGGGGCGGAAGATCACGAATTTTCGGCATCGGCACACATTGGCCCATCATACATCGTTGAAAATCAACATGTTACGAGAGGATGGATGGGTACGCACCTTGCTGAAGAAAGAGTGATCAAGACGGACGGGCACGAATTTGGGCTGAAACGCATGTCTTTGGAGCAACGGTCGGAGCAAGAGGAGGAAACGGGCCATGAGACGAATTTGGATCGTGACGACCATTTTGGCGTGCGGAGCGATCGCCAGCGCGAGTGCCTGCTCGGGAAAAACCGTAGAAATAGGCCCGGCCGACGATGATGGAGGCGGCGCGGCCAAGACGGATAGCGGAATCGCCGCAGACGGCAACAACTTCGATTCGGCTCTTTCCCCGAACTGCCCGGCCTACCCGCCCCAAGAAAAAACCCAATGCGCGCACATCGGGATCGAGTGCGAATACGGGACCGATCTCAACATCGACTGCAACAAGATTGCTCGATGCGACCCTTCGGGTTGGGCCGTCAGCGCGGCCCGGCACAATTCATGTCCGACACCACCCGCTGTTCCGAGTTGTCCGTCGACCTACCAGGCTGTCGTCTCCGGAAGCACTTGCACGACCGACGCCACCTGCACCTACGGCGAAGGAACTTGCACATGTGAAGTTTACTGCGGATCGCAGTATCCACTCGGGCATCCTTGCGAGGCTGGCACGCCAAAGACCTGGCAATGCACTGGCGCTTCGCTTGGATGCCCGACCATCCGCCCGCACATCGGCACGGCTTGCAGTCAGGACAATCAGTACTGCCAGTACGGTGATTGCAACTCCACCGCGTTGAGGTGCGAAAGTGGAACCTGGCACACCCAAATGACCGGATGCCCAATCTCGACCTCCCGCTACAAGGAGGGCATCCATTATCTGAGCAGCGACGAGCTTCACGTCCTAGCCAGCGAGACTTTGGAAACGCCGCTGGCGAACTATCAGTACAAGATCGGCGATAGCCATCCGCGCCTCGGTTTCATCATCGAAGACAACCCCGGAAGTCCAGCGGTAGTCCACGGAAAAGATCGCGTAGATCTCTACGGCTACACCAGCATGGCCATCGCCACCCTTCAGGTTCAAAACCACCAAATCGAAAAACTCGAACACGAGGTCACCGAGCTACGAAAGCTAGTTAGTCTCAAGTTGGGCAGTTTCTGCGAAACCGCTCAACTTGGGACTAACTCCAACCCTGGTGGGTGCTGCTCACCCCTCATGGCTCCGCCATGAGCCTCCCCGCATTCGCCTTCGGCAAACGAGTTTGCTCCGCAAACTCGAAGACGAGGAAGGACTCTCTCTCCGACTTGCGAAGCAAGTCGCCCGCCGGAGGCGATTCGGGGGAGGCTCGAAATGCGCAGCATTTCGAGCGGGCGGCAGCTCCCACCAGGGTAGGAGCTAGTCTCGTGTTGGGCGGTTAAGAACCGCCCAATACGAGACTCGCGATGACGTTGGCTGCGTTGTCGACGGGAATGAGCTCGGCTTTCTTCGGATCGGTTTCGGTGCGCGGCTTGAGCTCGATGTTGCCGCCGGCAAGGCTTTTGGCGCCGATCGTTACGCGCAAGGGCAAACCGATCAGATCGGCATCCTTGAATTTCACGCCGGGTCGTTCGTCGCGATCGTCCCACAGGACTTCGACGCCGCTGGCCCATAAGGAATCGTAGAGCTTCTTGGCGGCTTCGAGCACAGGACCATCGGTGCCGAGCGTGCACAAGTGGACTTGATACGGCGCCAGGCTCATCGGCCAACGCATTCCGTCCTTGTCGTTGTGCTGTTCGATGGCAGTGGCAACCAACCGTGACACTCCGATTCCATAGCAGCCCATGACGATCGATTTTTTCTGCTGCGTCTCGTCGGAGAACGTCGCTCCCATTTGATCGGTGTAGTGGGTGCCCAAAATGAAGATGTGGCCGGCCTCGATTCCTTTGAAGGACGACAAGCTCCCCGTCGCGCACTTGGGGCAAACGTCTCCCGTCGTAGGCAGGCGGACATGCACGACGTCGCCCTTCCAATCACGATCGCGGTTTACACCGGTGTAGTGCTGATCGGATTCGTTGCCGCCGGTGACGCCGTTCGATACCGACGCCGCCGCACCGTCGACCAAAATTCGTCCTTTGAAGCCGACCGGCCCAGCAAAACCAACGTCGGCTCCGGTTGCCTTCTTTACGTCGGCATCGCCGGCAAGGAACACTTCGTCGACCTTCAGCTCGCGGGCGAGCCTCACTTCGTTGACCGAGTGGTCGCCACGAAGAACGACCATCACGATGTCTTTGTCCGCCACGTAGAGAAGACTCTTCAACATCTTCTTCGGCGAGACTTTGAGAAACTCGGTGACCTCGGCGATGGTCTTTTTCCCCGGCGTCGCGACCTTGGTCAAAGCCGCCGGCGGTTCGGGCGCGGCCTCCTCCCTTTCCTTAACCATCGCGACCGCCTCGACATTGGACGCGTAGTCGCACTTGTCGCAGGCAACGATGGCGTCTTCGCCGGAATCGGCAAGGACCTGGAACTCGGCGCTGGTCGAGCCGCCCATCGCCCCCGAGTCGGCAGCAACCAGTCGATAGGTAAGCCCCATGCGGTCGAAAATGCGCGTGTAAGCTGCACGCATTTTCTCGTAGCTGGCTTTGGCGCCCTCTTCGGTGGCGTCGAAGGAGTAAGCGTCTTTCATCGAGAACTCACGGCAGCGCAGAAGTCCTCCCCTGGGACGCGGCTCGTCTCGGAATTTGCTCTGAATCTGGTAGAGATTCTTCGGCATGTCGCGGTAGCTGCGGATCTCGCGGCGCGCGATGTCGGTCACGATCTCTTCGTGCGTGGGGCCCAGGTTGTATTCTGCACCTTTCCGGTCCTTCAACCGGAAGAGCGTGTCGCCGAAGCGATCCCAACGGCCGGTCTCTCGAAAATAGTCGGCGGGCAAGAGCGCCGGCATGAGAATTTCGAGGGCTCCCGCCCGGTCCATCTCGGAGCGAATGACGTTCTCGACTTTGCGAAGAACGCGCAGCCCCATCGGCAAAAAATCGTACATCCCCGCCCCGACACGACGGATGAACCCGGCGCGGGTGAGCAAAATGTGGCTCACATTGGTGGCATCTTGAGGAGCCTCTTTAACCGTCGGAATCAGCGCATGCGAAAAGAGCATTGCCGCTGCATTTAGCATGAAACGCGAATCCCGAGTTGAGCGGTTTTCTACCGCTCAACTCGGGACTCGCTTCCACCCTAGTGGGAGCTGCCGCAGCTGCCGCCCCCCTCGAAATGCTACGCATTTCGAGACTCCCCCGAATCGCCTCCGGCGGGCCGACTTGCTTCGCAAGTCGGAGAGAGTTGTTGCCTACGGTGGAAGGAACTTTGCGTTTCCCTGGGCGGAGCAGCGGGACATGACGTCAGCCTCGGTCGTGCCGGCGTCTCCTCCGGCGTAATACCAATACGTAATGACCGTTTCGCACAAGTTGCTGATTCGCGAGATTTGCCGGCACCCTCCGGCCAAGTTTGGCCGGGCGCACGGCGCGGCTTTCGTCCACGTGCCGTCGTTCATCGTGAGGCAATTCGATTTCGCGGTGGCTTCGGCGAAGGACACCCCAATCCCGGCGTACTCGATGCAGTACTGGTACGGCTTGTCGTTTGCAACGCAGTGACCAAACACGGTAGCGCTGGCGGCATCGACTTGAGGACCAGAGTTGAAGCAATACCCGGCGTCGATGTCCGCGTCCTCGATCGGCTGCGGTTCCGCGTCGGTCACCACTTCTTCGGGTGCGGCGTCTTTCGTTTCGACCGCGGGCGCAATGATCGTGGTCGATGAACAGCTCGACGCCCCCCCAAAAAGAACGACGGCCCCCAGTACGATTCGGATGGCTTTCACGGCTCGAACATCTCCTGTTCCAACAAACCGGGAGCGATCGTTCCGTGAGAAAGAGCCTCGGTGTGAAAGCGCTTCAGGGTGAACTTCGAGCCCTCGCGCGCGCGGTATCGCTCACGCAACTTGAAGAGCGCCTCGCGGCCGACCAGATACGAGAGCGGCTGCGTCGGGCTCATCGTGTAACGCTTGACCTCCGACAACGCGAGCGGCCGCTCGAGATGCACCTTGTCGGTGAGGATGGCGACCGCTTGATCGAACGTCATCCCCCGCGTGTGGAGGCCGACGTCGATCACGACGCGCGCCGCGCGTACCAGTGTCCATTCGAGCTGCATCAGGCGCTCTTCGTCGGTGTAGTAACCCAACTCGCTCATTAGCTCTTCGGCGTAGAGGCCCCACCCTTCCGCAAAAATGGCCGGACCGGTGATTTTGCGAATGAGAGACGGATGCAAACGCGCGAACGAAAGCTGCAGATGGTGACCGGGATACGCTTCGTGAACCGCGGTATCGACCTGATCGGCATGGTCGTTTTCGCGCAGCATCGCTTCTTGTTTGGCTTGGGAGAAAGAAGCCTCGACCGGTGTTACGTAGAAAAACCCTTTGGTCGAGCGATCGAACGGAGGCGGCTCGTCGTATGCCGCAGTCACCGTGCTCCGCTGGAACGGAGGCGTCTCGATCACTTCGCAGTCGTCTCCCGGCGGAAACGGGACCGCGTCTTTCTTCACCAAAAATTCGCGTGCCCGCTGCAGCTCGCGCCGGTAGGACGGGATGAGATCCGCCGCGGTGGGATGGTTGGCCTTCACCCGAGCGACCACATCCGGCCAGCCACCTTTGGCGTGCGTGTTGGGATCGATCCGTTTGGCGATCTCGCTCATCTGCGCTTCGGTGGTGGCGAGAATTCGTTGACCAAGTGCGAGGACGTCGTCGGCGTTCTCGCCGAGAACGGCGCCATGCTGGAGCATGAAATCGAAAAGCGGGCGCCCTGCTGCAAAATCGCCGTTGGAGCGCGGAAGAACTTCTTTCTCGAGGAACGTCTTGTAATCCGCATACGCCGAGCTCGCGGTCTTGAGCGCGTGGTCGATGCGCTGTTTTTCGCCGGGGAGCGCGGCTTCGAGCGGCGCGCGCTGCTCTTCGAAGAATGTCTTCGCGCTTTCGGCCATTTCGATCCCGACTTGCGTCCAGACTTTGGGCGGGCTTTTCAGATTCGTTCGCGCCGCCGCCAAGACGGTCGGAATTTTTTCCATCCTTGCCAACGCGTGGGTGGCCCGTTCGGCTGCGGGCGCGTAGTCGCGCGCCAGCATGATGAAGATCGCCTCCATCGGGCTGGCGTAAAGAGAAGGCCGGCGCTCCAGCGGATTTTCTTCACGCTGGGTGCGAATATCCATTTCGAGCGTGTGAATCAGGATCCATGCGTCTGTGCGGGCCGTGCGGGAAAGGCTCGGCATCGAACCGTCTTTGCGAACAGTCGTCGCTTCATCGCGAACGCGCGCAAGCAACTTCTCCTTCTTAACGAGACCGTTCTCGAATGCCGCCTTGCTGCGATCGTCGAGGTCGGCTTCGCGTGAGTGGAGTCCAAGCAAGGTTGCCGCTTCGGGCGATGTCTCGACCAGGAGGTCCAAATAGGCCTTGGCGCTGGCCGTAACCAATGCGTCGTCCGCTCCCGCCGCTTTGGCATGAACGGTCGAAGGAGACGGGACGCTCGGCGATGTCGAGGGCGTTGCGCACGCCGATACGACCGACAAGACGAGCGGGACGAGGAAGGGCACAACCAACGGGCGGTTCAATAGGCGCATTTGGCCCCGGCTTTATAGCGCGGATGAGCCCATATGCACGCAGGACAGTTCAGATTTTCAGCGTCGCCGCGATCGTCTCTTTCAAGTACCGAACCGCAAGGGCGACGGTGCGATCCGAGCTATCCGGTCGAGGTCTCAGAGGGGGCGCAACCTCCATGATATCGCCGCCAATCAGGCCAATTTCAGCTCCCAGGCGCCGAATCAGCGACACCACGAAATCCGGCTCGAGGCCGCCCGGTTCGGGGGTGCCGGTCGCATCGGCGTATTTTTCGTCGGTACCGTCGATGTCGTTCGAGAAATAGACCCCGGTGACGCCTATTTTTTTCAGGTGAGAAATAATTGCATCGAGGGTCTGGTCCGGCTGAGCAAGACACTCCTCTGCCCAAAACTGCCGCACACCGAGCGTCGATTCCCAGTGCGTGCGATCTTTTCTCGACGCACGCGTTCCCACCTGAACGAGCCGGCCTCCACGGCCAAGAATGTCGTTTGCGTGGTAAGACCAGGTCGCAAAACAGTATTTGATGCCGAGCCGTTCCGCGAGAAGATCGGTGTGCGCGTCCGGCTGAACGATCCCCCATTTCTCACCCGGGGCATCTTTTCGCGCACGGGACAACGCCGAAGCAACCGGCCACGCGCACGAATGGTCTCCGCCGATCACGATCGGTGCCACGTCTCGATTGAGAGAAAAAACCAAATCGAGTGCTCGTTCTGCGATCGAGAGCGGCGACACCGGAAGCGTGGCCGCAATCGTTGGCGAAATTCCTGGGTAGAGCGCGCGGCGGGACGCCTCTTTTTGTTCGTTGGTGAGCATGTCGTCGTGCAAGAGCTGCGGAACGACAAAAACATCACCAATATCGACGACTCCCAGCGATTTGGCCCGCTCCGGCCAACCCGGCTCCTCCTCTAGTAAGGTCGTTCGAATGGTTTGCGGCCCCAGATTGGCGCCGCGCTGGAATCCGGCCCCCACATCGGACGGAATTCCGAGAATCACGGCCTTGGCATTCGAGATGGCGCCCAAGGCGTCTTTGAACTTGGTCTCGACCGCTGCGTCTGACTCCGCGCGATAGATCTTTCGCTGGAGAGCGAGTTGGGATTCTCGTCCCGTTGAAACCAGGTAAAGACCGCCTCCGGCTGGCTTCAAGAGGAGAGCCAGCTCGTCGATCGGGTTCATGGTTCCGAGCGTACCACTACGACTGCGGTCAGGCGCAAAGTTGCCCACGAGGTCGAGGCTCGAGGTCGAGGTCGAGGTCGAGGTCGAGGTCGAGGTCGAGGTCGAGGTCGAGGTCGAGAAAAAACTAGGGAACTGCGATCACGGCGACGGTTACGTTGTCTCCTCCACCTCGCGCCAGCGCGTGATTGGTCAGGTAGCGGGCGATGCCTGGCGCGGTTGCATCTGCTCCCGCAGAGCGCACCAGCTCCGCCAACTCCTCGGCGTGGGGAAAGTAATTCCACAGCCCATCGCTGCAAACCACGACGAACCCGCTTCCGTCCAACTCACGTTCGCGAATCGCAGGAACCAACTCGTTGATCGAATCGCCCGCGAGTTCGAGTGGCCCCAAACAATGCGTCAACGCATGCGCCAGCGGCTCGAGCAGTGCTTCTTCTTCCGTCATCTCGCCAAGCGCGACCGCCTCGTTGACCCACGAATGATCGTGCGTCAAAAGCTCCGATCCGTCGGTGCCAAGCCAGTATGCGCGGCTGTCGCCGACCCATCCCATTGTCAAACGTTTGCCGAACAGAAGCGCAGCCACGATGGTCGTTCCTGGCGGCTCGGCCGGTCCCGTCTCGGACGCGCCGGCATCCGGCGGAGGGTTCGCCTGACTTGCAGCACACACCGCAACGTGCGCGGCACGGATGGCTTCGCTCATCGCTTGGCTCGCGTCCGTGCCCTCACTCTTTTTGGCACCGGTCCATGTGCGCGCGAAGGTCGCAAGGGCGTCGCATGCTGTTTTCGATGCGACGGCCGATGCCTGCTCGGCGTGACTCGAACAAGATACGCCGTCGCATACGACGACCACAGACCAGGCATCTCCCCCGGTTTCCCCCGATGCCATGGCAAATGCGTCCTCATTGTGATGACGCCGCAGACCGGAATCGCACGTCGCGCCGATCGGCACTTTGCTGGGCTCGTTCGGTGAGTGAACCAGCTCGTTCTCCACTTCGATGAGCTCGGCACGAATTGCGTCAATGCTGGTATCACGAGGCGGCGCTTCCGGTCCGTGCTCCACCAACATACGGACCAGGCGAAGAGGTCCGTGGGTTGCTACCGGCAGGAGCGCACGACCCACCGTTGCGATCGTTCGGGCCGCGTTCACCTTCGAGCGAAGCAACGGTCTTGTGCGGATACGTGCGGCGCGGAGCGTCGTTTCGTCGAGGTAAAGATCCGTTTTCTCGGGCTCCCACGAAAGACCGACTTTTTCTGCCGCCTCGAGACCGACCAGCGCTGCCCGCAGCACCTTCACGACCCCCATCATCGTCAGTGTCAGCGCAGCGCCTCGCAGCGGGCGCGCGCTGGGCGGAAGCGCGGAGAGGACGAGAAAAACTCCGCGACGAGCGTCTTTCCCGAACTCGATGAATCGAGGGAAAAATGGCTCGTTTCGGAGACTATCGGCGGCGGCCGCCTCCGTCTGCAGCGCTCGTTCTTCTCCGAGGATGACCAGGTGCTCTACGCCGCTCGTATCCCGGCAAATGCAGTCATCCGTCGATCGTGTGCCCACAACGAGCCGTCCGCCAATCTCGTTGCCGACTGCTATTTGTGCGCCGGCGCGAGTATCGAGGCGATGACCGCACGCCGAACAGTAGCCATCGGCGTCACCGGTACCCAAAGCGCCGCATCCCCCGCAGACCGCGATCGCCAACCGAGCCTCGGTCGGGCGCTCGTCGAAGCTGGTCGCCGAGGACGGCACGGAAGGAGGAGTCTTCACCGTTCCGATGCTATGCGAAGTCGGCCCGCAGGTGGCGCTTGGTTGTCACGCTCTGGCCAACATCAAGAGCGAAAGGATCAGGGCCGGGATGGTGGCGATGATCCCCACCAGGACGAATCGGCCGAGTCGAATCGGGACCCCTTGTGCCCGGAGGGACGCAAGCCACAAGAGTCCGGCCAAACTTCCAATCGGCAAGAGGCGCGGCCCGAGATCTCCACCAATCAGGGCCGCAAACACTTCGCTCGAGCCCGCCGATGGCACATGCTGGAGAGCAAACACGTTGAGCATCGCCATCGGATGATTGTTGAGAAGCGCAGAGCCAACCGCCGAACAGAGTCCAATACCGATCAGGTTCTCGGAACCATACAGGGCCGCCAGGTGCCGCACGAAGCCTGCGTTTTTAACCCCCGCCCCCAGCAAGAAAACAGCGAAGAGAAACGCCAACGTGTCCCACGAAATTCCTTTGGCGATCCCCACGGTGGAGTCGGGCTCCTGCCGCGCGGCAAGGAGACACGACAGAACCGCGCCGATGACGGCGATGATCCAAACAGGCGCTCCCAAATACGCCGCTACCGGATAAGTCACGACGACTGCAACGAGCAACACGAAGGCGTGGACATGCGCTTTGCCTCGAAGACGAACCGACGGTGCCGGAGCTTCCGAATGGACATTCGCAAAGAGCTCTCTGCGAAACAGGAGAAGCATGACTAGAAACGACACCACCGAGCCGGCCGCGGCTATCGGAGCCATCTGGATCGCGTATTCGTTGAAGCCGATGTGCGCGTAGGTGGCGACAATCATGTTCATCGGGTTGGAGACCACCAGCGGCGCGACTCCGGCGGCCATGAAAACCGCGAAGGCAAATGGCACCAAGAGCTCCGGTCGATTCGGATAGCGCCGACGTACGAACGCGATCGTTGCCGGCGTGAGGAGCAGCACTGTAGTGTCGTTGTTGAGAAGAACGGAGCAGAGCTGCGCGATGAGAAACATCGCCGCGAAGAGTCCTACGGTGGACATCGTCGCTCGACGCTCCGCAGACGCGACGAGCCAGGAAAGGACGCCAAGCCGCTCGCAGGCCGCACTCATGACCATGATCGACGTGATCGCCAAAAGAGGGCGCCAGAGAACGAGGGATGCCTCGGCCACGTCCTCGAGGTGAAGCGCACCGCTCACGAAGAGTGCGGCGACGCCGAGAAATGCGGCGAGCGCGGGACTGAGCCGGAAGACCGGTCCAACCCTCGGGCGCGCAAGAACAAGGCCCAGCGTCGTGGCCACAATCCCGTACGCGCCGACCTCTTGCATTCCCTAGTATGTCGGGATTTTTGGCCCCGCGCTTGTTACATCGGTGTGACTGTGGCTCTCTGGATGATGACGTCGATCACCGCGTGGCAAAGCGCGTGGTGGATTACTTCGACGTAGCCGTAATGCGCGGCGGGCACGTAGATGTTCAATTCGCCTTCTGACCGCAGGGGATTCGTCTCCTGAAAGCCCGAAAACGTGATGATCCGGAGGCCCTTCTCTTTGGCCGCCGCAACGCCCCGCAGGATGTTTTCCGACCGCCCCGAGCTGCTGATCGCAATCAAAAGGTCGGCCGGATCGGCGAACATGCTGATCGATTTTTCGAACACGAATTTGTATCCGTGGTCGTTGCTGATGCAGGTCAAGAGGGCGCTGTCATTGAACGTGATGGCCCGCACCCCGCCGTTTTTCCAAAGATCGGTCGCCATGTGACTGGCGATGGCCGCGCTCCCGCCGTTTCCGATGAAGATGCTCTTGGCCTTGCGGGCGCCGCATTCGGCGAGCATCTCTGCCATCTTGGCCAGGGCTTCATCGACATCGACGCGCTTGCCTTGCTTGTCGGTGGCGATGAGCCGATCCCAACACTCCCGGAACCCTTGGCGATTTTTTTTGATGAGGTCGATCATTTGAGCAATCTGGTTATGAATTTGCTGAGATCGACGAGCCGCACTGGCTCTCGATTGCAGACGATCTGCACCGCCAAGGACCCCACCGCGTTGCCGATGAACGAAACCAGATCTTGCGGCATGCCGGCGGCAAAGCAAGGAGCGACAAAGGCAAAGAACGCGTCTCCAGCGCCAATCGAGTCGACGACTCGGTAGGCAAAGGCCGGAGACTCGTGGAAGCCGCAGTTCTCGGAGTAGCTGAGCGATCCTAAAGGTCCGCGGGTGGCGATGATCTGATCGCAGCCGGTGTCTTCGTAGACTTTCTTTGCCAGAGTCTGAAGGTCGCTCGATTTGTCGTGCGCCGCGAAGCGCAATTCCATTTGATCGATGCAGATCAGGTTCGATCGCGGATACTTAGTAACCAGGTTAAACCCATGATTGGCGCCGTTGGTCTGTGCATTAACGGCCAGGTATTTGGCCTTGGCGCACACCCGTTGAATGATCTTGCGGGTCAATAGCCCGTGGCCAAAGTCTGCCGCGATCACCAGGTCATAATCTTTGATGATCTTGTCGACACGCCGGATGATGTCGGCTTCTAAACTCGGCGGAATGTCTTCGATCTTCATGTAACAAATCTCGAAGAGCTTCCGGTTGCCCTCGTTCACGAAACGACGCTTCACGATCGTGCCCGCGTCTTTGCGGTAAAAGAAGAGCGGCTTCACGTTGGGAGCCAACTTTTTCTCGATGAACTCTTGGTGGGAGTCTTTGGCTCCCAACACCGTCAAGAGATCGACTTGCCCGCATACGCTGGCGGCATTGTTGGCGGTTGCGAGAGCGCCACCGGCGAACATCTCGTCCGACTCGTACTTATTCACGACTAGGTGATCTTTGGACGATTTTCCGAGTGTCGTAACGTAGTGATACTCATCGACAATCGCATCCCCGATAACGAGGGTCTTCAAATTCTTCAGCGCCCCCAATTTCTCGATGACAGAGTCGATGGGATGACGCTGGGGAATCGCGCGTAAGTAGCGCAACGTCTCCGGAGGGTAGACATCGAGCTCGGTATTGATCAGCTTGGACGAACTAAAAGTGATGTCGTCGGTAAACGCGAGGCGCCCGCCGATCGATTTGATCGCCGCCTCTTCCTCGAAAATCATTCCGGTGACGTCTTTTTTCTTGTCCTTGTAGTCGAGCCCCTTCACGTACACGTTCGGCTTGACCTTGCGGATGAACGCGGTCGCAGTAGGCGCGTCGATGATGCTGACGTAATCGGTGGTGGACAATGAAGCCAATGTCTCGGCGCGCAACTGCTCGTTGAAGATCGGGCGCCCGGGGCCACGTTTGACGTACTTGTCTCTCGTCAGCGTCACCAGAAGAACGTCGCCCTCTTTCTTCGCGGTATTGAAATGCCGGATATGCCCGAGGTGAAGAAGGTCGAATACCCCGTGGCATTGAACGACTTTCTTTCCCTCTTTTTTCAGCTTGGCGACGATCTTCACCAGAGCGTCGGCAGACTTTATTTTTTTGGCGCTTGCTTGATCCATCGTCATCTCACATTTCAATCAAGCAACGACCGGCGATTCGGCCCGAGCGCATATCGAGAATGGCTTCATTGATCTGAGCCAGCTTATACCGCTTACCGATGAGCGTACCGAGCTCGAGCTTGCCGCTCTGGCAAAGGCGCAGATAACGGGGAATATCGAGGTCCGGGCGAGAATCGCCGCCATAAGAGCCGACGATCCTTTTGTCGAAATGCAGCGGCAGGGTGTGAAACGCCGCCTGGCTGTCCTTCAGCGGGACCCCGACCAGGACCGTCGTGCCGCGGTCGCCCGTCACCCGGTAGGCCTCCTCGATGACCTTCACATTGCCGGTGTTGTCTACTGCGACGTCGACGCCGGTTTTTCCGACGATGCGAAGGATCTCTTCGGCGGCATTTCGTTTGCTCGAGTCGATGCAGTGGGTAGCGCCGAGCGTTTTTGCCAAGGCCAGCCGATTTTGGAACACATCGATGGCGATGATCGGATCGCCGCTGACCATCGCCGCAGCTTGAACGATGTTGAGGCCAATCCCGCCGGCGCCGAAGATGGCGATCGATTGACCGATCTTGAGCTTGGCGTCGTTGCTGACCACTCCGAATCCGGTCGTCACCGCGCAGCCGAACAGCGCCGCGATGCCAGGATCGAAGTCCGCCGGAATGACCGTCACACGATTCTCCGACACAACGGCGTGCTGGTTGAACGTCGTGACCCATCCGGCGTTGACCGCGCCGATTTTCGACGCATAGGTCAGAGGGACCGACTCCATGCCCGCGCCCTTTCGCCAATGCATGACGACGCGATCACCGGGCTTTACCGTCTTCACCCCTTCGCCGCATTCGAGAACCGTCCCGGTGCCTTCGTGGCCTAGGAGGTGCGGAAGAAATCGATCGGGGCCTTTCACCCCGCTGATCTCACCGAGCTGCGAACCGCAAATTCCGCTGCAAATGACCTGAACCAGCACCTGCCCGGTCGAAATTTTCGGGATCTCGATTTCCTCGAGAGCCAAGGGGGCGTTCTGCTCGAGGAGTATGGCGGCGAGCGTTTTCATTCGAAATAGATGAAGGAATGATCACCGGTGTACCCGGTGCGCTCGAACCACCACTGCCATTCTTCCGGCCAGAAGAATGCGTCGCAGGTGAGCTGCCAATACATGAGATTGACCCGCTCCTCTTCGTTTCGATAGCTCTCGACGCAGATGTACTTGTTCTTTTTGCCGACTCTCTCGATCTCGCGAAGCGCCTTCTCGAGATCGTACGAGCGGAGACAATGGAGCGCGTTGATCGAGATGACCAAATCGAAGCTCTTGTCCGCAAAGGGGAGCTCGCGCGCGTGGCCAACCTGGAGAAAAGGTTTCACCTCTTCTTTGGCGTGCTCGACGGCATAGGACGAAACATCAAGCCCGACGACTTCGATCCCGGGACAGGCCTGAGTGAGATCGTACAGAAGGAACGCTTTGCCGCAGCCAACGTCGAGAACGCGATCGCCGGCCTTCAGGCCGTAGTGCTTCACCATCAAGTCGGCGACTTTTCGCCAGCGCCCGTCGTAGCGGAAACCGCCGTAGCCGTGCTTCCGATCGCCGTCCCAGTAATCGAATCCGAAACTCCGGGCGATCTTCGAAGCCTCAGCTTTGGGATAGGCGTTTACCCGCGCCAAGTAATCGCGCTTGGTGCTGGTGTGAATTGCGGTAACGAAGTCGACGTAGGCCACGGCAGGGATGCTCGCCTGTCAGAAGGGTCCGGTAAAGGAGTTGTCGGGGACGTCGTGCGGCACCGGATTTTGTGCGGGTTTCACGGCAATTTTGCGGCCGAGCATGTCGCCGGCTGCCTTCACGATATCGCCCCAGCGGGGGTAAAAGTCCATCGACAGTGCCGGCGAAGTCGGGACCGGGCAGTCGGGCATCGCCAAGCGCCGCGGCGCGCATTTCAGTCCGGACCACGCCGTCTCGGTGACCATGGCCACAATCTCGGCACTGACTCCAAACTCACAAGCTCCGCCATCCACCACCAAGAGCCGTCCGGTCTTCGCAACCGAGCTCAGGATCGCTTGCTTGTCGAGCGGCTTGATCGTTCGCAAATCGATCACCTCGACGTTGATCCCTTCGAGCGCGAGGGCCTTGGCGGCGTGCATCGCTTCGATCGTCATGTAGGAGTTGGCGACGATCGTCAGATCGGATCCCACCGTTGCCACCCGAGCCTCACCCAATGGCACGCGGTACGGATCCGTCGGCACATAATCGGAAAGATTGTGAAGCCACCGATGCTCGAGAAAGAGCACCGGGTTATTGTCCTCGACGCTCGCAATCAACAGCCCTTTGGCGTCGTGCGGCGTGGCCGGCATCACCACTTTCAGGCCCGGGATGTGCGCGAACCAGGCGTGCAAGGATTGGGAGTGTTGTGGACCTTGTCCCCATCCTCGACCGATGATCATCCGGAGGACGATCGGTACCGACATCTTGCCGCCGAACATGTAGTGCCATTTTGCTGCTTGATTGACGATTTGTTCGACGCACAAGAGCGCGAAGTCCATCCGCTGAAAGACGACGATCGGCCGCTGCCCGACGATGGCCGATCCGATCGCCACGCCGGTCATTCCGTTTTCGGCGCACGGCATGTCGAGAACGCGACGCGCACCATGCTTTTTGGCAAGCCCAGTCGTGGTCCCGAAAATCCCTCGCGGGTCCGGCACACCGAGGCCCATCACATACACGGACGGATCGTGGCCAAGGCAATAGTCGGTTGCCTCGTGAATCGCTGATGCAAAGTTGATTTTCCGCTCCATGGTCAGTCCGCGTAGACCTTCTGAAACGCTGTATTTGCCGCGGGAAACGGGCTTTGGTGGGCAAAAGCAATGGCTTGATCGAGCTCGAGTTCGATTCGCTTTGCCATCTCAGCGATCTCTTCTGGGCTCGCTTCTTTCGTCCCTAGGATCCGTTTCTCGAACGTCGTGACCGGGCAGCAGAGTTTCCATTTTTCGTATTCTTCGACCGTTCGATAGCCCAAGTCGTTGTCGAAGTTGTGACCGCAGTGTTCGCGCCATCGGTAGGTGGCAAACTCGAGAAACGTCGGACCTTGGCCGCTCCGAGCGCGAAGCACTGCATCCTTCGTCAACCGAAATACTTCCGTCACGTCGTTTCCGTCGCCATGAAAGCTGGGAAGGCCGTACCCACGAGCTTGCTCGAAAATGCGCCGGTCCGCTGGCTGCCGAACCGACAGCGGCGAGTACACTGAGTAGAGATTATTTTCGCACACGAAGACAATCGGCAATCTCTCAAGCACGGCGAAGTTGATCGCTTCGTGAAACACTCCTTCTTCCACCGCGGCGTCTCCGAGATACGACACCGTGACCCTGTTTTCTCCGCGCATGTGCGTGCCGAAGGCGACGCCGACCGCGATCGGAATCGTGCTTCCGACGATCGGTGTTGCTGCTAGAAAACCAGCCTTCTCGTCGGTCAGGTGCATCGAGCCCCCCTTCCCCGCCGTGCACCCGGTGGCTTTGCCGTAGAGCTCGGCAAGCATCGATTTTAGATCGCCACCGCGCGCCAGGTAGTGCCCGTGGGATCGGTGGCCACTGAGCGCGTAATCGTGGCTTTCGAGAACAGCCGACACTCCGACTGCAACGGCCTCTTGCCCGGTGCTGAGGTGAACCGGGCAGCGCATGTCTTGCCGCGCATAAAGGTCGGCGATCTTCTCCTCGATCATCCGAAGCCGGAGCATCTCGTAATAGAGCTCAAGGTTTTTCATCATCTATTCCTTGTGAACATACTCGTCCGGCAGCTCGGAGAGGCGGTGGAGATTCTTTTTCACCCAGGCGATCGTCTCGCCGACGACGTCCTCGACCGTGAGACGCGGCGCCCAGCCGAGCTCCTGGCGGGCCTTGCTGCAATCGAGCAAATAGGCTGGATCCTGCGCCAATCGCGCCGGAGTCTCCTCGACGCATTGCTCGAAGGAGGCCCCTAGTTGACGGCAGATCTCGACCACCACATCGCGGATGCTCTGATTTCGATCCGTCGCCAGGTGGTAGACGTCCCCGGCCTTCCCGTTTTTGGCGACGCGAATCGTGCCGTCCACCACGTCTCGAATGTGAATGAACGACCGCACGCTCTTCCCGCCGCCTTCGAGCTTCAGTTTCTTTCCGGTCAGAATGCACGACACCGTTTTGGGGATGATTCGATAGAGCGGTTGCCCCGGCCCGCACACATTGGCCGCTCGGGTGAAGACCACCGGAAAACCGTACGCTTTGTGAAAACTCGCAAGGCTCATGTCGCATGCAGCCTTTGAGACCGCGTACGGCGTGCTCGGGTTGTACTTGGTGGTCTCACCCACCAGGCCGGCCGTCGTGCCGTAGACTTCTGGCGTCGAAATCTGAACGTATTTCTGCAAAAACTCGCAGCGTCGAAGGCGCTCGTGGAGCTTCACCATCGCGACCGTATTGGTCTGAAACCAATGCTCCGGGTGGGCCCAGCTCTGCGCAACCATGCTCTGCGCAGCGAAGTTCACGACGTACGATGGCCGAAACTCGCGAGTAACCTTTTCGATTGTTTCGAGGTCACGATTCAAGTCGAGCCGATGAAAACGAAACCCCGCGTGGTCGCCCCATTTGTAAGGCAAGAGCGCGTCATCGGGCTCTGCTGAGCGGCTAATCCCCACGACGTGGGCCCCGGTCGCGAGCGCTCCGGCGACGAAACTCGCTCCGGAGAACGAATTACTCCCGATCACGAGGAAGCGGTCGTTTGCCATGCCGGGCAAGAGCCTACCAGGCTGGTGAAAACCGGGGAGCTCTCGAACGCCGTGTTGACCCCCCAGCTATGTGCGTCATAATGTCTAACATGAAGACCGCTACCGTTCGAGAGATCCAGCACAATCTGAGCGAGGTTCTCTCCTGGGTAGAGCAAGGTGAGGAGGTTTGCGTGTTGCGGCGCAAGAAGGTTGTAGCCCGACTTCTGCCGCCGGATCCCCAGCCCCCGATCTCTCCCGACTTCGTCGCGCGCGCTCGCGTTGTGTGGGGAAAAAAGCCCCGCGGCAAACGATTGAGTGCCATCGCATCCGAGTCCCGGGGCGAAAGGTGATCTACCTGGATACGGGCTGTCTGCTCAAGCTCTACTACCCTGAGCCGGAGAGTAGTAGGGTCGCCAAGCTTGCGAGCGGACAGGTGATTGCTTTCCTTCTGCTGCATGATTTGGAATTGGCGAACGCTCTCCAGTTGAAAGTCTTCCGGAAAGAAGCAAAACCCAACCAGGCCCGCGCGACGAGCGCGCTGGTCGAAGAAGATGTTCGTACCGGGACACTTCATCGCCCGACGGTCCATTGGGAGGGCGTCCTGGAAGACGCCAAGGTGCTCGCCAGGACCCACACGCGAATGTTGGGTTGCCGATCTCTTGATATCCTGCATTGTTCCGCCGCACGCAGCTTGTCGGCCACGTCGTTCATCACGACGGATGCGCGGCAACGACAGCTCGCCATCGCAATTGGGCTAACATGCCCGGCGATCTGACCGCTATTTCAGGTGAATGGCTTTCATCATCTTGATGTTCGAATAACGAATATCGGTCATCGAATCGGGCAATTTACCGGCCCGAAGAGCCCGCACCAGGTCGCGCGATCCGTCGCGAATCGTGCGCTTGGGGACGAATCCTAGGTGCGCTTCGATTTTCTTCGAATTCATCCGGTACGACCGCTGATCGTCCGACGGGGTGGTCACCAGCTCGATTTCGCGCATCGACGGTAGCTCTTCCAAGACGACCTCTCGGACAATCTTCGCCGTCTCCGCCACCGAGTAATTTTCGTACCCAGCATTGAAAATCTGGCCGGCTATTTTGGAATCCGGTTGCTCGAGCAGCATCTTGTAGAGGTCGATCATGTCGAGGATGTGCAAGTTGGGCCGCATCTGAGCGCCGCCGAAGATCGTGATCCGACCGGTGCTCACCGCGTGATTGGTTAGGATATTGACCGTCAAATCGAGCCGCTGTCGCGGAGAATGGCCGGAGAGTGTTGCCGGGCGGACGATCACCGGAACGAACGTCGAGCTCCGCTGCTCCAGGAGCACCGGCTCGCACATCGCTTTGTATTTGTTGTAGAGCGAGATCGGAACGAGCGGATGTTCCTCGGTCACGTCGGGCGAATCGCTGACTCCATAGACGCTTCCGGATGACGCAAAGACGAAGCGCCGCACGCCGCTTTCTTTGCTGATTTGGACAACCGGGCCGAACGACTTGAAATTGACCGATTCGCTGAGCTCGGGATCGAGCTCCACGCTGGGATCATTGGAGATGCACGCCAAATGGATCACGGCGTCGGAGCCACGCACCGCGGTGCGAACGAGATCTTGATCGCGGACATCGCCTTGGAGAAGCTCGAAACGCGGATGGCTTTTCACCAAAGCGAGGGGCTCGGTCCCGTAGATGCAAAGGTCCAGGACACGAACCCGGTAACCGGCCTCCAAAAGGATCGGGACCAACAGAGCGCCTACGTAACCGGCGCCGCCCATGACGGTTACGTTCTCTATTTTCATCCGAATGTTTCCGAGCTGAGTCCACCGGTCTTCGAGCGACGGGTGTCTATATCCCTGAACAGCGCTTTTAGAGGCGCTCTCATGAGGATGCGGCCCAAGCCGTCGACCGAAAGCCCGTATTGGACAATGTAGGCGTCGATCATCTTTTTCTGTTCATCGTCGTGGAAGAATCGCAGCTCGAAGCCGCAGGGGTCGTAGTGGTCACGCGGGCTGACGCGAAAGCCGAGCTTTCGAATGTTCGCGAAATCGAAATGAAGGAGGGCCGAATGCTCCTTCGAGGCGTCAATGAAATCCTTCTTTCGAAGTTTGCTGTATTGCTCGAGCTCCGCAATGTAGAGCGCGTGATGCTCGTCCAAAAGGCCGCGAGACTCGAGTGCCTCCGACATTTGCGCAAACAAGATGTCGTGCAGCTCGTCTTGCAGTTGGAAAAAGGCGATGGCCTTCGACATCGCCATCTCGTTGGTGCCATACGGGTCGTTGAGATAGGCGTCGATGTTCGACGCCACGTGCGCCTGAACGCTCTCGGCGGAATCCCACAACCGCTTCTGGCTGTTCGCGGTGAACGAATCGTACAGCGCAGTGATCTTGGGCCCGTGGGATCGGCGTTTTTCGAAGAAGGCAACGATCAGATCGAACCAGGAAATCCCCAAGTTCAAGCAGAGGCCTTGGAGCTCGATGAACATTCCGGTGTTGTGAATAATCTCGACGGTAAGGTCGAGCTCGCGGCAGAGGAAATAGTCTTCCGAGGTCATCGTGCTGTTCGAAATGCAGATTTCTTCGGCCTCGATCGCGCAGACGTCCTTACCGAGCACTCCGTACTTGCCGAACGACCTTGGGTTGATACGAAATTTGGTCTTCATCGCATACTTGGCGCGCGTTTCCGGCGTGTTGAGCTCGGTCTGCGGCAAGAGAATCAGCTGATACATCCGCACGATTCCGAGCCCGGCATCGATTACGTCGCGCAAGCTCTGCGTATGGATTTTCACTGAGTCGCCCGGCAAACCGAGGATGATCTCGGTGTAGGTCGGCGTGTCGGCAGCGGTGCTCTTCTCGACGATGACCCGAAGCCCATCGCCAGAGATGTTCGAACGTTTGATGTTTACCAACACTTCGGCATTGGTCGATTGCAGGGAGGCAGCAATACTGATCGCGCCGTTCAGCTTGGAGGCGACCTCGATGATCCGCTCTTTCTGATTTTTTCCGGTGGATACCAGGATTCGTTTCGGCCAGCCGTATTCGGTTTGAATCGCGGCCAGCGTGTTGGCCTTCTCGGCGTCCTCCCGAAACATCCCGAAGTTCGCATCGGTGATGACTAAGTCTTGAACGCTCTTTTTGCGCTGCGCGATGTAGAGCAGCTCATCCTTCAGGTCGTACCGATGGGCGACCTTCGTGTAATACGAATTGCCCTCGGTGCAGAAGGTGCACGCAAATGGGCAACCGCGCGTGGTGTGAATCATCGGAATGAGGACGTCGTCGAAAAACTTGTCCATCAACCCCATCAGGTACGGCGAACCGAGCTCGCCGAGGTCCTTGACCCTCGGCAAGAGGCCTCCCATCACGAGGTCGCCATTCTTCAGGTAGTGACAATTGCTAGGCGGAATTACGGACGCCCGAACCTTGTCCGCGTCGAACGAACACGCGCGAAGTTCCTCGAACAATTTCAGGAACGCAATTTCTCCTTCTTTGACGACATAGAAGTCGATCCGCGGATACCGTCTCCAAAAATCGCGAATTTCCTCTTCGGTGAGCCCGTAATTGGGCCCGCCGAAGACCACTACGGTGCGCGGAAGAACGTCTTTGATGCGCGAAGCGAACTCGTAGGCGAGCTCGCAGTTCCACGAATAGTTGGCAAACCCGATGACGTCAGGCGCTTGCTTGCCGAGAGCCGAATCGAGATCGCTTGGGTATTTGAAGAGCTCGACATCGACGTCGCTGAGATGTTGTTTCAGATACGAGGCAATGACGCCGATACCCAAAGGTGCGACATTGGACGCGACGACCTGGCCCGTATGGGTCAGATCCGCCAGGTAAATTAGGGGTCTACTCACCGTTCTCTCTGCTAGAGAGCGTATCTCTGCCACTTCGAGAGTCCACTCATGAATCCCGATTTGAAAGGCAAAGTCGTACTCGTCACCGGGAGTAGCCGGGGCATCGGACTCGAGATCGCTCGCGCCTTTGGATTGGCCGGCGCGCGAGTAGCGCTGTCGGCGCGCGATGTCGTCTCATTGAAGTTCGCGTCGGAACGCCTGCTGAAAGAGGGGATCGAGTGCACTACGCTGGTTTCGGATCTAACGAAGAAGGGAACCGAAAATCGTCTTGTGACGCATGTTCAGGAGAAATGGGGAACACTGGATATCCTCGTGAACAACGTCGGAGGGATCGTTCAGACCGGTACCTTCTTCGACCTTACCGATGACGATTGGCAGGCGAGCTTCGACCTAAACTTCATGAGTGTGGTTCGCATGAGTCGGGCGGCGATTCCACTTCTAAGAAGAAGCGCGCAGCCCCGAATCATCAATATTTCTTCCGTCACCGCCAAGCAGCCGGGCTCGATGAACCCTCATTATTCCGCGTGCAAGTTGGCGGTTACTCATCTGACGAAGCACCTTGCCAACCTCGTCGCGGCGGAAGGCATTCTAGTGAATTCCGTTTCGCCCGGGATTATTCAAACCGACGGTTGGGACGACTACTTAAGGAACAAGGCCACGACCGAGAACCGAGCCCTCGAAGACGTGACCCGTGAGGAAGGACAACGTGCGGGCGCTTCCTCTCCATTGGGGCGAATGGGCACTGCATCGGAGGTAGCGGCGTTGGTTCTCTTGCTTGGCTCTTCGGCTGGTAGCTACATGACCGGAGCCGACTATCTTGTCGACGGTGGAAAGACGCGAGGGGTCTGATGGCAACTGCAGAACTTGCCGAGCGCGTGGCTCTCGTTACGGGCGGCGCACAAGGTATCGGTGCATGCATCGCTGAATATTTCGCGGAGAATGGCATCCGAATCGCGATTGTCGATCTTCAAGGTGATCGCGCGAGGGCGTTGGCAGCCCGTCTTACCGAGCAGTATGGCGTTCGTTGCCTAGGTGTCGAAGCAGATATCGCTTCGGAAGCGGGCTGTTTGCTGGCCGTTCGCGAAACGACAGAAGCCCTCGGACGACTCGACATCCTGATCAACAACGCTGCGCCTCGGAGAGACCGTGGCACGGTGGGAGCATTGGTCGCGCCCGATTGGAAGCCAACGGAAGAAGTCATGCTCCAGGGGACCATTCGCCTGGTAGATGCGGCATTGTCTCATCTCACCGCCAGCGGCTGCGGAAGCATCATCAATGTCTCATCGGTCGTGGCCAGTGCCGTCGGCTACCACCACTGTTCGTGGGCGTATCACGTGGCAAAAGCGGGGCTCGAGCAGCTCACGCGATGGATGGCTGTAAAGTTCGGAGCCGCCCATATTCGAGTGAATGCGGTCGCACCAGGTCTTGTGGATCGGGAAGAAGGCCGGCGAGCGTCGGACGATCCGGTGAACCGCCGAGTCATCCAGTCGACGATTCCGCTCGGACGCGCGGGGCGCGGAAGGGACATCGCGGGCGCGGCGCTTTTTCTATGTTCAGACAAGGCGGAGTACATCACGGGGCAGATTTTGACCGTGGACGGCGGTCTCGGTTTGCATGAAGTTTGGTCGGCGGCGGTAATGAATGCTGGAACCGATTTACAACCGCTCTAGCAAGGCGTGACGTGACGGATTGTTTGTTAGGCCAAAATCGGATGCCTCGGCTCGAGCCGCCTGACCTCGTCGACTGCGAGCGCGAACACTTCTCTCGATCCGAGCTGCTCCGCAGCCCGCGCCAACGTTACCCATGACTCGACGTCGCTCGGATTGAGCTTGGTAAGCTCGATCAAAGATTGCAGAACCTCCGGTGTACGAACGAGCGCTAGAAACAGGTGGGTGAGGCCGGTCAGCCCCTCGATCTTTTTCTGAGCCGTAGCCGGGTCTACTTTTGTTGATCCCCTAGCTCGGCCCTGCGGTGACAGCGTGGCCATCATTGCCTGACCTCGCAGGCGCGCCGCGACCACTTCTTGATTCGCCGTCTGCGTTTTCGCGGCCTGCCCCTTCGGTGTCAGCGGCCTCACAGCGCGCGCAGCATTTGGGTGCTCCCGAAAAAACGTCGTCCATGCAAGAAGATCATCGACGAACTTCGCCGACTCCACCTCGGCCTTGTGCCAGGAGGGCGAATGCTCCGGAATGTCCGCGCCATGCCAGCGAATCGGTTGGCGCACCCAGTCGTCGTTGTGCGGCGAAACGAAGAGCTCGATCCCGTCGAGAGCGTGAAGAACGACGTTGTAAGGGGACGATCCCTTCCGTCCGTTGCGAAAATCGACCCCGACCCAGGCCACGTCCAAAAAACAGACATCGTCCGAATCCTGGATCACCACCATGTCTCGCAGGTTGTCGATGACCTCGAGCGTGTAGTTGTTGTCGACGCTCCAAAATATTTTCGTGGGCAGTCGTTGCGGATGAATGAAGAGCGGCGAGAGATGAAACGCGTGCGCGAGGAACCCCTCCCCTTCGACTTCCCAATAGAGCTGCGACGAAATGTCGAACCCCTCGGGTTTTACGAACCAAGGCGCAAGCCAAGGCGCCCTGTGGGCCAGAGCAATTGCGGTCAGCTCGCGAGGAGGCAACGTCCAACTTCCGTCCGCGCCGGGCGGGAAGGCTGCATTGAGAGCGGGGAGGAACGTCTCTTCCGAAACGGACAAATGATTAAATAGCAGGGCTCGCTTTCCCTGTTTGATCGCATCGTTCACCCGCAAACCGAAGCCGTCAGAGATCAATGCTTCCGGCGCGGAGAAGATCAGGGCAGCGTCTTCCGCGAATGCTGCGGTCATCGCGTGCAAGTGATAGCCGGACATCCTCTTGTACTTGTATTCGGCAGGAGTGGTCTTCCAAACCTTGAACATCTCCATCTCGTCGACGTTCACCGTGTCGATGTCGACAAAGTCGAGCCTCATCATTCGTTTCAAGCGCTCGATGATCGGTTGCCCATGGAGCCGTTTGGCGTCCACAGGCGTGGTGTAGAGCTTGAAGCAAACGTCGTGCACCGCGGCAATCGCAGGGAGATTGCCGGGTGACATGAGAGACGCCAGCCCGGACCGCAACAGGTTCGTTACGTAGCTCTCGCCCCAGGCTAGGAGAATGACGTGGATTTTCATCGGGGGCGGTCGGTGCCGAGGCGGCACGAAGAAGGTAGCTGGCACGGCTATTTTCCTCAATTCCCCTTTCCCTCTCGTTCGAGTGCGGGTTCAATTGGCCCCACGTCGTCATGACCACCCCGATCACAGTTTTCCGCGGCATGCGCCGAAATACGTCGCAAGTTTCCGCGGGCAGCGTTCCCTATTTCCTCGAAGAGCTCGAGTTGAAGGGGTACGCCGTTTTCCCCAATTTTTTTTCGCAGGCCGAAGGTAAAGCGGCAATCGCCGATATCGATGCCCTTCATGCGGCGGACGAAAAGAAATGGGGCGCGGACGAGTTGGCGAAGATCAACGACTTTGGAGTCGTCCGGAATCCCTTCCTGGAGAGCCGCCCCGTGCTCGAATTGTGCTTCAGCACCAATGTCTTGGACCTTTGCGAGGCCATTTTCCAGGAGCAGTTCATCCTTCACGTCAACCGCGCCGTCATCAACGAGCCCGGTCCGTTGCATCCCGCTAGTGCGTGGCATCGTGAGCCGCCGTACCAAAACTTCACGACATCGCAGCCATTGGCATTGACGTTCACCCACATCTTGGACCCGTCCACCGTAGAAACAGGCGGGCTCCACCTATTGCCAGGAAGTCACCGGTGGGAAACGTTTCCCAGCGACGAGTACGTGCGCCACAACGTACTCAAGACCAACATTGACGCGGGTTCCCTGCTCGTTTTCAATTCCGCTCTGTTTCACTGCAATTCCGAAAACAAGACCAAGAAGCGTCGCTCCTTGGTCACGATCTTCACCTCACCGCTAATCAAGCAGCAGACACGGATCACGCAAATGCTGCTCAAGAATCCAACCGCACTGGCCAATATCAAAAACATTCGACGAAGCAGTTTTCTCTTCGGATTCGACACCGATCCGTTGGACTCCGACGACGACTACCGAAACTACAAGCTTGAGCGGAATCTCAAGATCTACTGATGATCGGACGATGAGATGATCAAGACCGAACCGCTCACTTCCTGCTGCGCATGTGGATCGACGACGTTGACCGAGCTTCTCCGGCTCGAGAAATTCCCTCATATTGGGATTTATCTAAAGAACGCCGACGATGCCACGCGCTTTCCTAAAGTCGACAACAGCGTCAACTATTGCAAAGAGTGTGGCCACATCCAGCTCGGGGTAACCGTCGATCCCGCGTTTTTGTACACCACCGAATTTCAACACAAGACGAGCCAGAGCGCCTCGGCCAAGCAAGCCAACGAGTTTCTCTACACGTTTGCGGAGAAGGTTTTCGGTGGTCGCGCCTATCCGACGTCGGTGGTCGAGATCGGCTGCAATGACACTTTTCTTCTGCAAAAATTCGTCGACAAGGGTGCTCAAGCGATTGGCGTCGATCCGATCTTGAAAGGTCGCGAGGCACAATTTTTGGCGGGTGTGGCCGCCGAGCACAAATCGAAGTTTCGGGTCATCGGGGACTTCGTCGAAAAGATCTCGTTCGATGCCGCGCTCGGCGGGGCTCCGGATCTGTTCATCACCAATTTCGTCTTCGAGCACCTGCGGGAGCCTTTCGCCGTCACCGCCAGCTTGGTCGAGAAGATGGGCGACAACAGCATCGCCATGATCGGCGTCCCGGGTGCCGAGTTCATGGTCTACAACAGCCGATTCGATCAGCTCTCGCATCAGCATTATCAGCAGTTCAATTTGCAATCGTTGATGCGAATGATCACCCGAGCTGGCGGCGAGATCGTCGATCACGCCATCAACTTTACGAACTGGGGGCAGCTGATCGTTGCTTTCAAGAAGCGAAAGACCGTCCAAAAAGGCACCGAGTACAAAGCGCCCTACGATCTCAAAGAGGTACAGACCAGCGTGACGCTCTTCAAAGAGCACCTGAAAAGTCTGGAGACACGTCTGAATCTCCTCGCCCGGTCGAAAAAGCCGATGTTCGGTTTCGGGGCCGCCCAAAATTTCCCGATCTTCGAGTATTTTTTCGGGAAAACAATGCCATTTACCGAGATCTTGGACGATCACCCGCTCCGGCAAAATCACACGTTCCCGCATTTGGGATATCGAATTTGCGCGCCTCGTGAGCACTACGAGGGTGCGGTCGGCGTCTTGACTGGCCCTGATTATTCGCGTGTCTTGGTGCCGCGAATGGCCCAGCTGCGGTTCGACCACATCGTCGTGCCGTTCTCGGCAAACTGAGCGATCCCGATGGCGACACGAACCGTAGCCGAGCTCCTCATCCAAACGCTCTCCGAGAGCGGCGTAAAAACCTTCTACGGTGTGCAGGGCGGCGCCTGCGCTCATCTCATTCAAGCCGCTGCCCAAACTCCGGAATCGCGTTTCGTCCCGGTCCTGAGTGAGCAGTCGGCGGGGCTATTTGCGCACGGACACTTCTTGGCCAGTAGGCAGGTCGCGGGCGTGATCGTGACCACCGGCCCCGGCTTTTTCAATGCCCTGACCGGGATCGCCGCTTGCTACTACGACCGCGTTCCGCTCGTCATTCTGTGCGGGCAGGTGAATGCGAAGGGAAATCTCGCGGCCAGTTTGGGAACCCGCATGTATGGGTTTCAAGAGGCCGCGCATGCCGACATCGCGGCGCACATCGCGGAATATTCGGTCCGGGTGAGCGACGCGCCTTCGCTCAGCCGCGCCTTGTCGCTCATTCGATCGGCCAATCAAATTGCGGGGCCGATCTTCATCGAAGTGTTGGACGATCTGCAGCGGCTCGAGAGCACGAGCGTCCTTCCGGATTTTTCGCCGGTCTCGATGCGCGACGCCAAGACGGGCACCAGCGAAGTCGCAGATGTCTCTGGCTGCACTTCGCTGCTGCGTTCTTCGTCACGTCCTCTCTTTTTGGCCGGCGCGGGCGTGAATGCCGAAGCCTTCGCGCACATGAACCGGACGAGCCACTCTCTCGGGATCCCGATTCTGTTCACCTGGGGTGCGCAGCATTTGATCGATCCGAAGAATGCTCTCCATCAGGGGATTTTCGGCAATCACGCACCGGGGCGCGGCAATGCACTCCTGCGCGAATCGGATCTCTTGGTCGCCGTCGGGCTCGGACTTTTGCAGCACCAGGTCGGCAAATCGCACGCGGCCTTCGCCCCCAAGGCTCGCATTTTCTACGTCAATCTCGAACACTCCGAGTGTTCACGCGCGCGTTTCGACTTTGGCAACCGCTGCACTCCTTTGCATGCCGAAGCTCACTCATTTTTGCGCACCTTGGACAAGGATCATGGCATCGCCAAGGCGAGCTACTGGCAAGGCAGCACTTTCGCTCCTCTGGCGAATCAATCGATCGCGCTACCGCACGTGCACGAGGCAGTCGAGGCTCTCGTTCATTCGCTCCGCGGAACGCCGGCCGATGCAAAAATTTTCAGCGACGCCGGCGCAACGCTTAGCTGGGGATACCAGGCCGCCAACTTGACGTCGTGCCCACCGATGTTCACGTCGTTCAACCTGCACACCATGGGCTATTCGCTCCCGGCAGCCATCGGCGCCAACATTGCGACCGGCGGAATGGCGGTAAGCGTCTCCGGCGACGGCGGCATCATGATGAATTGCCAAGAATTCGCGCACGCCGTCGGTCGCAACATCAAGATTCTGATCATCGACAACGACGGGTACGGAATCATTCGGCAGACGCAGGACAGCTTCTTGGGATCGCGCTACTTCGGTTCGGCCATGGACAACGAAGCGTCGCCCCTACCCCGCTACGACTGCGCGAAGATCATCGAAGGTTTCGGAATTCCCGCACGCCGTTGCGACGGTGGCAAAGACAAAGCGGAAATGAAGAGCGGTATCGAATGGCTCTTCCAAGATGCGAGCGCGAAAGCGCTGATCATCAAAGTCGATCCGCGCCTCCATGTTTTGGGGGTAGGCATTTGAGCAGCCCGGAGACGGTCGAGCATTTGCTCAGCTGCGGCAAGCTGGCTCCGCCCGCGTACCGAAAGTGCGCGCTCGACGTCGGATGCGGTCCCGGCTTTGCCACGATCGACCGCGCAGAAGCTCAGCCCGAAATCGATTTTGTCGGCATCGACGGCTCGCGCGCCACATTTGCCGAGGCGGAGACTCAGGTTGGCTCGCGCAATTTGGTGAACCTTCAGTTTTTAGAGGCGAATCCAAGGACACTCATCGGCCTTCAAGTCCCAGACGGCGGGTACGATGCTATTTACTGCTCGAGCGCGCTCGACAACTGGCGTGACCTCGGAGTCACGCTTTCTGCGCTCCGAGCGGCGCTCGCACCGCACGGTGTCATTCGACTCACGCTCGAGAGCGGACCCGCGCCCGATCCCAACATTCGGTTCTCCCGAGCGATTGACCTTTCGATTGTCCGAGAAAAACCGCTCCCCATGCGTATCGCGGTAGGCCGCGAGATCGTCAACGCCGCTGCACCCGCCGGGTCGCCGCTGGGCGATGCAGAATTCGTCGATCGGTATCTGAAGCTCCACCACGTCTTTCTCGACGAGCTGGTGTCGACGTTCACCGTGCTCGAAGCGGCGAAGCTTCGTTTCCTCCGCTGGTGCGAGCCAGAGATCTGGTCACTCAAGGACACGTTTCCGAAGATCGGCCCCGTCCCGCTCAGCCTTCCGCCGGACAAGCGATTTCAGGTTCTGCAGTACGTACGCCCGCAGAAAACGTTCGAGCTCATCGTGTGCCATGCCGCAAACGAGCCGAAGCCCCGGCCCCGGCGGTCGGCCGTCCTCGCTACGATTTTCGCCGTCGATCCGCGCCTTCGAACATTCGCCCCGGCACGGCCCGATCCCGCAATTACGGAAATCATCAAGATGCTAGGGTCGCCGATTGGCCCATTCCCAGGCGAAGCCCTGGTTGGCGATCTTGGTACGCGCGGAATGGCGCCAGATCTAGTGATCGACGGAATTCTAGATCTCGCCACACGCGGCCTTCTCTATTGCCCTTGGGTGTAGGCACGAGGTGAGCTGTTTCTTCGAAACTGCTCACCTCGTGCCTACACCCAACCTTACCCTAGTGGGTGCTGCGCACCCCTCATGGCTTCGCCATGAGCCTCCCCGCATTCGCCTTCGGCAAACGAGTTTGCTTCGCAAACTCGAAGACGAAAAGGCGAGGATGCGGACTCTCTCCGACTTGCGGAGCAAGTCGCCCGCCGGAGGCGATTCGGGGGAGGCTCGAAATGCGCAGCATTTCGAGGGGGGCGGTAGCTCCCACTAGAGTGGAGTATTTTGACTAGACCCAGGGTCTAGTCAAAATACGGGTTCACGCTGCCGCGGAAGTTCTGGCGGAGGAACGCGTCGAAGTTCTGAGCGTTGGCGTGCGTGCCCTCGCCCTTGTAGGCCTCGTTCACCGCGACCGGAAGTTCGCGGTACATGCGTAGGTGAGGCTCGAGCTCCGGGAACGACGCCTGGTCAAAAAAGAACGGCGGATATGGCATGCGGCCGAGCTCTTGGACGAAGGTGTCTTCCGCCAAGCAGTTCTTCGGATCGTAGCCTCGGCTGGCGTAGAACTCTTCGCGGACGTCCGCCGGGTTGGTGTGAAAAATTGAGGCGATCAGCTTTCGGTGTAGCCCCACATTCGTACCGGCACTCGCCCCCGGGGAGATGCCATGGATCGCCCGGGGGTCGAAGACCACCACCGAGCCCTTCTTTACCGGCACCGTCGTGTAGGGAAGTCCTTCCTGCAGGATCGTGTCCGACTCCACCGGCATGTGGACGTCGCGCCGAAATCCGGATCCCTTGGGCCAGTTGGTCAACTCCGCCAATCCATCGGCGAACATGTCTCCAGCCAGATGCGAGCCGGGAAAAATCAAAAAATCACCTTCGCCACTCTCCGCGGAATCTTGAAGGTAAGTAAGGAACTTGATGAACGGGAGCTTCGTATAAATGTCCCGGTGCCACATGCTGGCTCGAACGAAGAGATCAAACCCATTTGCACTATAGGCAGACGTCGGCCCCGCCAAGTGCTTCGCTGCACGAAAAAGCGCCTTGTCGTGAAAAATCCGCACGTGCTTCGCGCTGAACTTGTGCACCGAGCGGTACTCGTCGGTCGCGGTAATTTGTTCGTAGTTCTGCTTGAAGAAGCTCTCGTAAACATCGATGAACTCGGCGTCCAGCTCGGCGAGCTCATCGTCGAAGAACACCTTGTCGAGCACCAGATACCCGAACAGCGAGAGGAAGTTCCGGTACGGAAGCGGATTGCACAGAAACTCCGTCATGGTCACACGCATGGCCTTTACTCCTCGCTCTTGACGGATATGCTCAGCCCGTTTCCGAACGGGAGAATGGTGGTGGTGTACCGCTCTTGTTTGCCGGCGAGCTCCATCGCCTTGAACGCACCTTCCCCTTTTTTAGTCGTGCGCTTGGCATTGAAGGCATCGCAGGAGAAAAACACGTCGTCGACCACGATGAGGCCACCCGGATTCATCATCGGATCGATGCGCTCGAAATACTTATCGTAGTTTTCTTTATTGCCATCGATGTACGCGAAGTCGAACCGTTGCTCGGCCATGCCCCGGAGCACCTCCATGGCATCGCCGACACGAAGTTCGATCTTGTCGGCAAAGCCGTTCTTCTCGAAGTTCCGACGGGCGATATTGGCAAACTTGTCGAATTTCTCGATCGTTACAACCTTGCCGTCCTGGGGCAGCGCGGCGGCGAGAAACATCGTAGATGCCCCAATGAAGGTACCGATCTCGAGAAGCCTTTTCGACCGGTTCGCGCAGATGAGGGTTTTCAGGAATTGAAGCTGCAGTGGTGTCGAGCCCATCGACTCCAACGAAAACGCCTCTGAGTTTTCGACATCGAAGAGTTCCGCGGGAGTCTTGATTCCCATCAAGGACGAGATTTTTTCGTAAATGACCTCGGGAAGACCTGCGGGATCGCCTTGATAGAGATCGGAGTACACCCGTTGAGTTGGCAGCATTCTTTGGCAAAATTCGGTGGCGCTCATGACACTTGCTTTCGCAACGAGACGACCAAGGTGAACTCCAGGCTCACCCGAGTTTTCTTTCCATCGTGAGGAATGCCCCGATGGAGAAGGCCCTCGTTGAAGAGAATCATATCCCCCGGCTCACTTTGAAATGGCTGAATCGTGAGCGTGCTCTCATCGAATTGGGCCCGAGGTTTCCGGGCGCCATCACGCTCTTCGACGGTGTGTGCCCACTGCTTGAGATGCGAGCCGGGAACGATAGCAAGGCCACTGACGCCCGTTTCGACGGAGATCGCGAGCCAGCCCTTCACCGATTCCATACCTTTCGGAAATGTCAGTTCCTGAATCCGGTGAAACCAAATGTCTGCGTGAAGCGGACCAACGTCGTTCTTTTGACCCGGTCTCACTAGACGGAAGCAGAATTCGTCCCATCCGTTCTTGGGCTCATCGAGAATGAAAAATTCTCCAAGCTCGCGCTCGATTTGCCGAAAAGGAGACATGGCCCGAATGGCAATCGCGGCCTCCTTCGGCAAGATTCTGGACAATCGCGAGCCCCAAAGTGCGGAGTGATCCACCAAATGAGACAGCTCGTGGTAACGACTGAGCCCTATCTTTCGAAATTCATCGACCTTGTCGGGAAAGATCGCTTCGATACGGGCAAGCCAGTGGGCTAGGACGAAAGCCTCTACTTGGCGAAGCTCTTCCGGCGTGAATCTCAGGCCGAGCACGAATCCCTGAGCACCCAGAAGCTCCTCTCGGTACGTTAGTGGCCTCATGAACGCTCCAAAGTTAACCCATCGGAGACTCTTGCGAACAGCATGAAACTTGGGATTGATGGCAAGATTGCGCTCGTCACCGGCGCCGGACGTGGCATTGGGCGGGCAATTGCCGATGGCTTGGCTTCGGAAGGGGTACGTGTCGTTTCGGTGAGCCGCCATGCGGCAGACCTCGCGACGGGGAAAAATCATGTCCCGATCGAAATGGACCTCATTCCGGAAGGTGCCTGCCAAAGGCTGTTAGACGACCTGCGCACCCGTAACTTGGTGCCGGACATCGTCGTCAACAACCTGGGGGGAACAATTGGCTCGATACCGCAGTATTGTTCGGTCGCCGATTGGCGCAAATCGTATCGCTTCAATTTCGAAATCGCGGTCGAGCTCGACGCGTTGCTCATTCCAACCCTGATCGAACGGAAGTGGGGACGAATCCTCCATGTCTCATCGATCTCGGCGCTCGAAGCCCAAGGACACCCGACCTATTGCGCGATGAAAGCGGCACTGATGGCCTACTCCCGCAGCATCGGGCGCTCGCTCAGCCCGCACAATGTCGTCGTTTCGTCGCTACTTCCCGGAGCCGTCCTCACCGAAAATGGATATTGGGAGAAAGCAACCGAAGAGAAGCCCGAGCATGTGAAGGCCTTTCTTGCGGAGCGAATGGCGATCGGTCGCTTTGGCCGGCCGGAAGAGATCAGCCAGCTCGCGTTGTTCCTATGTTCGGAGTTGGCTTCGTTTGTCGCAGGTTCTTCGTTTCTCGTCGACGGCGGGCAGGGACGGAGCTTTCTCTGCAACTTCGACTGAGGTTCCTCTAGATGGCTCTAGTCTGTTGCGATTTGCGCGAGCGCTGCCATCTCCGGGTGCGTCGGCTGATGAAGCCTTACTTGGTGAACCGCGAGCTTTACCAAGTCCTTTCGACGGGTCTCATGGGCCGCCCAGGCTAGGCTCGCCCACACGTTGCCATCGGTCGGGTCCATCTTTAGGATCTCGGCCAGGGCCAAGAGCGCGTCCTCGTAGTTGTTTTGCGAGGCAAACGCTTGCACCAATTTTATCCAGGTGCCCGCCAGATCCGCGCTCGCAACCTCCGGGACTCTACCCTCCGCGATGGCCAATTCTGCCTTTGCGGTTTCGACCCGCAGGGTCGCCGCCATCCATTCCGCGGTGTTGGCAGGAGGTTGCGAGGTCGCGCCCCGAAGCATCGTTTCCAGCTCAATGACCCCGTCTGGACGATCATGGAAAAACTTCATCCAGGCCAGAAGGTCATTCACCCACTGGGTCGTCGCACTCTCCATTTCTTGCCAGAGGTGTTGCCACCGAGCGGCGATCGGCGCGGGATGCCAACGAACGGGGTGCCGCAAGCAGTAGTGGTGATACGGCGAGGGAAACATTTTCGCCGCCGCCACGGCATGTCTTGGAACGTTGTAAGGCTTGCTTCCCGGAACGACACCGAGATCGGCGGTCTGCGACACGATTTCGACCAGCGCAATGTCGCCCGAGTCCTGGATGATCGCCATCTCTTCGGCGCGATCGATCACTTTGGGCGTAGCGTCGTCTTCCAGAGTCACCAGCGCTGGTTCCGGAATGCGATGCGGATGGAGAAAAAGCGGGAACAGACGCCAACTATGGGCGATGTATCCTTCGCCTTTCATGTCCCAGAGGATTTCCCTCCCGAAGTCGAATCCCTTGTCGTCGAAAAAGAGGCCATCGATCCGCCCGTAAAGGTGGCTAAACGCAATCGGCGTCAGAGTGCCGGCGCGCAAGGTTCGAGCCCCCGCGTCGTCGATCGGAAAGGCTGCCTCCACCGCCGGGAGAAACGTCTCGTCGAGAACGGTAACGCGACCCAACAAGACGGCGCGCCGGCCTTGCAGGATGAGCTCCGACACCCGCCCGAGAGCGCCATCCGAAAGGACATGATGGGGTGAAAAGAACAACAACCCCGCGTTCTCGGGAAAAGCCGAACGCATCGCGTGATCCTGACAAACCGCCACGTTGATCGAGCCCGTGTCCGCGGAATCGACGATCATGTCGACCGGAAGGACCGCTCTCAGCCGCTCGAGATTGGCGCTGTCCTGCAGTTTCTTGGCGACCGCCGGGCTCGCATAGATCTTGAAACTAACCTCGTGCTTCGCCGCTATTGCCGGGAGATTTCCGGCCGACAGAAGACTCGGCAGGCCGAGACGAAGCAGCTTATCCAGCTCTGCCTCGCCCGAGACCGCGATGACGGCGTGGATCTTCATCGGAAATTACTTCGAATCCTAACCTTCTGGGTATTTCCGTTCCATCGAAAACACCTACCATGTGCGGATGGCGAATCCGCGTCTGCCGCAGGAAGAGCCCGTCCTCGAGATGGACGACGCGGCGCTCGAGCAGCGTATTCTCGATCTCACGGGTGAGCTCCAACGCCGGCGGTCCAAGCGGCGCCTCTTCGTGCCGGGGACCACGACGATTCCCTACGCCGGCCGGGTTTTCGACGAGTCGGAGGTTCGGGCGGCCGTGAAGGCGAGTCTGGATTTTTGGCTGACTCTTGGACCGGAAGGCGAAGCGTTCGAGAAAGAAATCGCAGCCTACTTGGGGATCAAGCACGCCTCTCTCGTCAACTCCGGATCGAGCGCCAACCTGGTTGCATTCACGTCGTTGACCAGCCCAAAATTGGATCGCCCGATCCTGGCTGGAGACGAGGTCATCACAGTTGCCGCGTCGTTCCCGACTACGGTGAGCCCGATTGTGCAAAATGGATGCATCCCGGTGTTCGTCGATATCGATCCAAGAACCGCCAACATCGACGTGACTCGCTTGGAGGATGCGCGATCACCAAAGACGCGGGCGGTGATGATCGCGCACACGCTCGGCAATCCCTTCGACATCGAAACGGTCACCGCGTTTTGCCGCGCTCACAACCTCTTCTTGGTCGAAGACAACTGCGACGCGCTCGGCAGCCTTTACCAAGGCAAGCCAACCGGCACCTTCGGCGAGTTCGGCACCTCCAGCTTTTATCCAGCCCATCACATGACGATGGGCGAAGGCGGCGCGGTGTATTCGAAAACCGCCGAGTTGCGAACGATCGTCGACAGTGTTCGCGATTGGGGACGCGATTGCTGGTGCGCCACCGGCAAGGACAACACCTGTGGCAAACGCTTTCAGTGGGAGTGGGGCTCGTTGCCGCGCGGATACGATCACAAGTTCGTCTACAGCCACATCGGTTACAACGTGAAGCCGACCGATATCCAGGCGGCGATCGGACGGGCTCAGCTTCGCAAGCTTCCTGGGTTCGTCCAAGCTCGAAGGCGTAACTGGCAAAAGCTCCGAGAACTCCTCGATCCGCTCTCGAACGAGTGGAACTTCATGGAAGCGACCAAAGGGAGCGAACCGAGTTGGTTCGGCTTCCTGATGACGTTGAAGAATCCCGATCGGGCCAGGCTCACTCGCATTTCGCGAGGCCTCGACGAAAAGAAGATCGGGCACAGGCCGCTGTTCGCCGGCAATTTGTTACGGCAGCCCGCGTACGAAAAGGTGCGGCATCGTGTGGTGGGAGATTTGAAGAACACCGACGACGCCATGAACGGCAGCATCTTTCTCGGTGTTTACCCGGGGATCACCGAAGAAATGCTGAGCACTGTCGCCGAAACGGTGGCGAGCTTGACCCGCTCGGCGTAGCGAAAAAGAGAAGGACGGCGATGGCCTTTGTACCTGTGACGATCGATCAGCGGTTCAATCTCAAAGGGAAAGTAGCGGTCGTGATCGGCGGCGCCGGTCACCTGTGTTCGGCGCTCGCTCGAGCGCTCGCCGAATCGGGGGTGAATGTTCATGTGCTCGATGTTCACGAAAAGCCTGCCGCGGATCGTGCCGATTATCCGATGACGTACCACCGCGTCGATGCCACATCGAAGGCGGCCATCCAGAGTTGCCACGATTCGATCGTAGCCAAAGACAAACGCGTCGACATTTTGATAAACGGTGCCGGGATCAACGCGCCCACGCCGTTTTTGCAAATTGAAGCCGAAGAGACCAATCGAATCTTGGAGAGTCATCTTCACGCGACCCTCTACGGTTGTCAGGTCTTCGGGGCGACGATGCTCGCGCAGAAGGCAGGGAGCATCATCAACTTTGCATCGGCATCGTCCGGCCCGCCGTTGTCGAAGGCGTTCATGTACTCGGTGGCGAAGGCGGGGATTTTGAATTTGACGCAAAACCTCGGTCGGGAGTGGGCTCCTTCGAACGTTCGCGTCAACGCGCTCCGTCCTGGTTTCTTTCCGACCGAGTGGAACATGAAGAATTTCATCGACGATGATCGCAAACGAAAAATCTTCGGTCACACGCCGATGGGTCGCTTCGGAAAACCAGAAGAGCTCGTTGGTGCGACTCTTTGGCTGGCATCCGATGCGGCAACGTTCGTGACCGGTTCGGTAGTGACGGTGGACGGCGGCTTTACGGCGATGACGATATGAAACGCCAAGCACCTCGAACGGCGCGCGTAGTCGCCATCACCGGTGGTTCGTCCGGCATCGGTCGCGCGATCGCTTTGCACTTTCATCGCCTCGGGGATCGCGTTGCCATTTGTTCTCGTTCGGCCAAGAGCGCTTCTTTTCCGAAAGGCGTGCTGCAGGTCGACTGCGATGTTCGCAAGAAATCCCAAGTCGAGAGCTTCGTCCGCGCCACCAAGAAGAAGTTTGGGTCAATTGACGTGTTCATCAACTGCGCCGGCGTCTCCAAGTGGCGCCCGGTCGAAAAAATCGACGAGACCTTTGCTCGCGAGATCATCGAGACCAGTCTCCTCGGAACGCTGTGGGGCTCGAGCGCGGTCGTCCCGCATTTGTCCAAAGGCGGAAGCATCGTCAACGTCTCGAGCTTGGCCGGCAAACGCGGGAGTGCGAACAACAGCGCGTATTGTGCAGCCAAGTTCGGCGTCAATGGCATCACCCAGGCGCTCGCCAAAGAGCTCGGGCCCAGAGGAATTCGCGTCAACGCCGTCTGCCCGGTGTTCGTCGAGACCGATCATATTTTGGAGTCGCTGACGGATCCTGATTCGCCCACCGGCGGCAAATCGATAAAGGCATTTCTTGCCAAATTTGCGAGCGAGCAGACGGCGCTGAAGCGATTGCCGACAGCCGACGAAGTGGCCCGCGCAGTGGGATTCCTCGCATCCTCCGATGCCTCGGGAATTACAGGGCAATGTATCAATGTCGACTGCGGGACCCTGCCTCAATAGCCCCTCGTGAAACGGCCATTTTGGCCGTACTCTGGGGTGAGGTTCTCGTTTTTCATGACCCGCCCCCTCCCCATCGCAACGCCCGCACCGGGCTCTGCCCCGCGCTTGAAGGCCCTTGCTTCGGACGTCACCGCGGCCGCCGATCGCGCGCTGGACCGCATTTTTCCCGCTCGTTCGGTGAAAAAGGTGCTCCTTGTCCACCCCCCGGACACCTCCAGCAACCTCTTCGATTTCGCGACCTGCCAGCGCCGTTGTTACACACATTATCCGCCGTTCGGCCTGATGTCGTTGGCGAGCCAGCTTCGTGCGATCGGCGTGGAGGTCAAAATCGTCGACGTGAATTCGGCGGTTTTCGTGGCCTGCCAATCGGCCGCTAGGAGCGAAGACTTCGACTACGAAAAAACGTGCCAGGCGACGTTGGCCGAGGCGCTTCAGTCGTTCTCTCCGGATCTCGTCGGCGTGGGATGCATGTTCTCGTATTCGCACCCGTCGTTCGCCGCCATCTGCAACGAAGTGGCGCGTCAATCGCCGGAGGTTCCGATCATCATCGGCGGCGTACACGTAACCAACAGCATGACCAGCCCGCAAACTGCGGAAGCGTTTTTCGAAGAGCTCGATTGCGTCGATTTGATCGGGCTCTACGAGAACGACATCTCGTTTGCCAATCTCGTGCAGGTCATCAACCGCAACCAGCCGGCGGAGACGTTGTCACAGCTGATCATCCGCGGCGACGACGCCGACATTACCGTTCCAGAACGCCGCGCTCCCACCGCCGAGGAGACCAACCTTCTTCCCGCATTCGATTTGCTCGATCTCGGCAGCTACGCCGAACGCGGCGCGATCGGGAATTTCTACTACCTCAAAGAAAACACCAAGAGCACCGCTACCCTGATTTCGAATCGCGGCTGCCGGGCTCAGTGCACGTTCTGTTCGGTGCGCAACTTCAATGGAATGGGCGTCCGCCGAAAAGCCCAAACCAAGGTGGTCGACGAGCTCCTTCACCTTCGCGAGCACCACGGAATCGACCACGTGATGTGGCTCGACGACGATTTTTTCTACGATCACAAGGCAACCATCGCGCTCTTCGACGAAATGATCCGGCGCAACGTCGGCATGACGTGGGACTGCTCGAACGGTGTCCTCGCCGCATCGTGCAAGGACGAGATCCTCGACGGCGCATCCAAGAGCGGCTGCATCGGTCTTCACATCGGCGTCGAATCCGGCAACGACGAGATCCTGAAGCAAGTCCGAAAACCGGCGACCGTCGATATCTATCTGAAGGCGGGCGAAGTCCTTCGCAAGTACGAGCAAATCTACACCCGCGTTCTCTTGATGATCGGCTTCCCCGGCGAAACGTTCGGGCAAATCTACGACTCGGTGAAGCTCGCCGAAGCGATGAAGCAAGATTGGAACACGATCAACGTGGTGGAGCCCTTGCCCAACACGCCGATGTGGAACGCGCTGATGGCCGATTCACCGGCGCAGAAGATCGATTTCGAGAGCATTCAGTACATCACCAATCCCGTGAAGTTCGAGAAGTCCGGCGGGACGACCAAGACCGGCTCGCACATGTCCCTCGGGTTCAACGACATCTTCGAGAACTGCGACATGAACGCAGTCCCCACCCGCGAAGAGCTGGTCCGCATCCGCGCCTTCATGGATTTTCAGCTGAACTTCATGCCCGTCCTGAGAGAGACGCGTCGCACCAAATTGGAGCAAAAACGCCGGCATTTCAGCCATATTTTGCGGGTCGTGGCTCCGGGCAACGCGGTTGCGATGTACTTTTTGGGTCAGGTGCAGCGGCTGCTCAATGGGACTGCGGACGCGGGGCTTGTGACGCAGCTCGAGAAGACGGTGCACGAGTACCCTGTGTGGGCGCAGCAGTTCGATACGTTGTCACTGTCGGTCACGCACCTTCGGAATTTGACGCCGTAGGACAGACGCTAACGCTGACGCAGGCGCAAGCGCAGGCGCAGGCGCAAGCGCAGGCGCAAGCGCAAGCGCAGGCGCAGGCGCAGGCGCAGGCGCAAGCGCAGGCGCAAGCGCACGCGCAGGCGCAGGCGGCGCGTCTAACGAGACTCCCTACGGCTACGGCCAGCGCTGGCGCGTCAAATCCCGAAACCGAACAACAGGCTCCACATCGTAGTACCGCGTCGCGTACTCCGACGTATCGTACGTGTACACGTACATATTCCCCTTCGTCTGATCAATCACCCGCGCCTCCGTCCCGCAGATCAGCGCTTCCATCAACAGCGACGTGGCATCGTCATAGCTGACCAGCACCTGACAACGCCGAAGAAGTGTCGCCAAACTCCGCCGACTGTTCGGGCTGTCCCACGTGATGGGAACGAACTGACTCTCGTCCTGGAGCTTGAAATAATTGCCGGCACGTAGGCGTGCCTTGCCGACGTAGAAGCAATTGAGGTCTCGCTTGATCGACTTGTCGGGATAGAAAATCTCCGGCTCGATCACTGCGATTCGTACCAGTCGATCCGTCGAAAAGTCGCGGTCGTTCGTCGCCGCTCGGGCTTGATCGTGGTAGCGCTTCTCGTAATAGAAGACCATCTCCGAGTCGGCGAATTTAATCTCGCCACCAATGAGCGCCGGCGCGTTGAGGCAGTACCGAACCACGCGGGCTCCACCGAGTGGGTTGCCAGCGACGATCTCCGGGTACACGACGACCGTGTCCGGAGTCACCACGTCGGTGAACGGGGTGTTCCAGTGCGGGTGCGACTGGTCGGTGGTGACGTACGCCTCTTCTCCCAACGTATTGAGAAAATGGCAGAGGCGATGCAGCACTCGAACCCCGGCGCTCGAATTGGAATACGGGGGTGCATAGATCGCGTAGCGCACGGCAAAAAAAGCCTACCGTTTAGCCTTGGGACCTTCCACGTAAAAGATTTCGACCGCGTTGACCGCATCTCGTAGTGCGTGAGACGCTCGGTGGACCATGGACTTCCGGTTCAAGAACCTGGTCGAGATTACGAATTACTTCAATTCGTTCGGGTTCGTTCGGATCCCCCAAATGCTTTTGCCTCAAGCGGAGGCAATCTCGTCCGAGTTCGACGCACTCATGCAGGCGAAGTTCGGCAATACCAACGATGGCGCGCACTACCTCCATCCGCAGTTCATCGACCAGAGCGCCAAGCTGACGTCCCTTCTCTCTCTCCCCATCGTTACCGAAATGATGAGCGCGCTTTTGGGGGACGACTTTCTTTACGCCGGCAGCGATGGGCACGTCCGATCCGCAGGCACCCCCTGGCATCGCAATTCGTTGACCCGCACCAAGACCATTCGAATGTTGGTCAACCTCGAGCCGCACCACGACTCTTCGGCCGCCTTGCGGCTCATTCCCGGCTCACAGTTCGTGGACGATGCCTTCAGTGCACATCTCGGTGCAGCGCTGGCCTGGCCGGAAGAAGCAAAGCAGGGCGGATTCGACGATCACGGCGCCTTCGGCCAGAATCACGATCCACTCGTGCCGGGAAAGAATCAAACGTTGCCCCACACCGTGATCAGCAACAACATCGGCGACGTGATCATCTTCAACCAAAATATCATTCACTGCGTGAATACCGAACCGACGCTCACCCGACGACGATTTTTGGGAATGAACTTTTCGGTCAATCCCAAGACACGGCTGTTCGGAAAGGTCGAGGAGGAGACGGTCGACGAGCTCCGCGCGATGAGCCTGCTCGAGATGCAAACCTACCGGCTCCCGTCCTTGTACGGGCGGCACGTCGCCAATTCCACGTCCCCAGCTGTGCAACGAATGATCCTTCCCCTGAAAGCGTTACGGATCGAGCCCAAGGGGGAATTCAAGGGGAAAAACCCGCCTTTTTCGGATCGATGGGTACGATTCAGCAGCCGGCTGAAGAGCGAATATTTTCAGACGAGAGACTTCGTCAACTAGGGGGTGTCCCTAGATCGATGGACAGAAAGATGGATGAGATCGGTCGCTTACGCGAATGGATTGTCTCGCTGAGCAATTCATGATCAAAAATCGGGATGCATCGACATTCGTTGAGCGATGAGCAATGGGAACGGTTGCGAAGCGTCCTTCCGAAACAGCGGCACGGCCCGAAGGCGAAGTTGGGCGATCGACCATTCATCGAGGCCGTTCTCTACCGAGGAAAAACCGGGGTTCCGTGGCGTGACTTGCCCGAGCGATTCGGGCCGTGGAAGAGCGTCTACAACCGTTTCAATAATTGGTCGAAGCGTGGTCACTTCTCGCGCATCTTCAAAGCGCTTCGAGTGAGGGTCGACAAGACCGGATCCATCGTCGACGGCAGCAGCGTTCGGGCACATCAAGACGCCGCGGGCGGAAAAGGGGGACCATCATCAATAGTTTGGGTCGTAGTCGAGGAGGGTTCACGACGAAGATCAACGCCGTCACCGACTTCAAAGGGCGTCCGATCCATGTCACGCTGACGCCGGGAAATCGCCACGACATGATCGCGGCCGACGAGCTGCTCGAGCACGCCCAGGGCCGCGCCCTCATCGGCGATACGGGCTATGACTCGGACGACCTGGCGCGAAAGATTCGACGCCGCAAAATGAAGGTTGTCATCTGTTGCAACCCAACACGAAAAAGAAACCGCCGACGTCTCGATCGCCGCCTTTATCGAAAACGCTATCGCGTCGAGTGCTTCTTCCACGACATCAAGCGCTTCCGCGCCGTCGCCAGCCGATACGACAAGACGGCTCGAAACTTCCTCACTATGGTCGAACTCGCCTGCGCATGGCGATGGCTCAAATGAACCGTCGTTGACGTTGACGTGAACGTTGACGTGAACGTTGACGTTGACGTGAACGTTGACGGCGACGTGAACGGCGACGGTCTACCGACGCTCGTTGTTGCGTGGAATAAGCTCGTTGTTGCGTGGAATCGTTCACGTCGCCGTCGCCGTCAACGACCACGTCAACGTCAACGAGCCCAGGAACTAGGGACACCCCCTAGAGCAACCGTCCTTTGAAGGCGACCGGCTGTGGTTGCTCTAAACTTTCTAGTAGCGCTTCCGTCCTTCGAATGTTCCATTCAAAAGACTCCAGCTTTAAGACGCGCGGGCGGGATTGCGTACCAAATCGTGTCCCAAAAACCCTCGGCATAGCGGCGGAGCAGAAAACGCGAGCCGGGTGAGCGCTCGTGAATGAGAAGCGGCACTCGCCACAGATGATCGACATGGTGGTACGAGGCCACCGCCCAAACTGGCCGCACGTTGCGAAGAATATGATCGGCGCCGGCCAATGCATCGAGCTCGGCACCTTCGATGTCCATCTTTATGTAAGTGGGAACATGATCTCGCAAGAGCACGTCGAGTCGTGCGCACGGCACTTCGACGGTGCCGCTCTCGGTGACGCGCCCGGCGTGACTACCTTGCGCGTCGAAACGAACGGTCATTTCCGTCGCTCCCACTGCGGTCTCGAGGGTGGTGATCTTCGCCGCGATGTCAGGAGAGAGTCCACCGACGTATTCCCCGAGAGCGCCGTAGTTCCGAGGATCCGCTTCGATGGCAACAATCCGTTCGAAGTCACCGCCACGCCGCGTGAGAAAGGCGCGAAGGGTGTCGCCGTCGAAGGCGCCGCAGTCGACGAACACTTCGTTTTTGGCGAGCGGGATTTGAGACTCCGGAAAATATTGAGCGGCATTCGGCAACGGTGTGGGCATGGATTCGAACTCGGTCCAAGCCCGGTACCTAAGCTGCGCGAGAAATTCAGTTTGGGATGCTTCGTCCGCGCAGAGCGAAAATGCACGGCGAATGTCTCCCGCGCATCGAGGAACATTTTCCGGATCATCCAATGCGCACAGAGCCCCGAACGCGGCATTGTGACGTGCCCACAGATGCTCGTACGAGATCACGCGCTTGCACCCTAGACTCCTGAGCTGCGATCGAAGAGGGGATCCGCTGAACATGCACACGATGAAGAGCGCAAAATCTCCGTAGCGAGAAACGGCTTCTGTGGGCGAAATGACCGGTACGCCGCCGATCGACGATCCGTGCAAGGCCGGGTTGTTGTCGGCCAACGCGACCGGCACGATACCGATACGACCGAGTTTCTTGATCGAGTCTCTTCCGATGGCCCCGGCTCCGCCGATGACAATCGACTGGCGAGATTCATCCATCGAACGATCGAACGCGGCGATGGTTCGACTGCGGTTCACCGCAGGATCGAGCGACAACACAGCCTCGAGATCCGTAGCGAACGTCATGCCTTGGTGCTCGCCAGGGTAGCCTCGAGCACGCCCAGCGTGTCTTTTATGTCGAGCCGCGAACTGTTCCACGGGCAAGGCCATTCGAGGGTGGCAATTCCCTTGGTAGCTGCGTGCGCCAGGTTACTCGGTAAATCGTCGACCAGAATATCTGCCCCGCCCATACGCGCGAGGAGCTCCCCCTTGTTGGCGTCGTAGAGAGGATGCGGCTTGTCTTTGCGCAGCGCGGGGACAAAGAGAACCGCGCGGATCCATCGGCCAAAGTGCCGCATCACCCACGCCGCCGAAACGGGGGTGGCAACCATCGAAGTCGATGTTATCGCCACGTGGCGTGCGCGCTCGCCGTGCGTTTCGAACCACCGAAGGACCTCGGTCCGCGGAGACAAATTGGCGGCGTGAGCCAAGCGAAACGCGTCGAGCGACTGCAAATACTGTTCGAGCGGTATGCCGAGAACGGCGTGCGGCGGATTGGCCGTGATCTCACGAATGTCCCAAGTGCGCACGCGCCCGAGATTTTCGGCATTCCAGTGCGCGAGCCAAGCCGCCAACAAATCGTTGAGAACGTCGTCGACATCCCAGGCGACAACCGGAAGGCCCATCCTCAAAGGCCGCGTTCGTTGATCAGCGCGCGCAACGCCGGCTCCTCGCCATAGGCGTTTTCGACGTCTTCCAGCCGTACCGCTCCATCCTTCTCAATCGCGTTGCCGATGATGGTGCCGGCCACGAGCTCGCGGCACGAGATTTGTCCCTTCTGGAGCGGAATCGCCAGATAGACGTCGTCCCCACTGAGAACGTGTCCTTCCGGAAGATCACGCTTGGCGTACACGCCCCGGACCAGGGCATCGAGGTAACGAATCTCTTTCTCCGGGAGCGAGCGCCGCTGTATCCCGGGCGACCCGCACATCAGTCGTATCCGCTTGTACGCGCGGAACCACTGATCAATCTGACGCGGCGTCGAGCAATAGGGGGCGACCGTATAGTTCGGCTCCTCCACATCGATGTGCCGCTCGAAGGTGCGCGCCCCTTTGGCGTAGGCAACGGCAATGGTCGTGGTCCAGTCGGTGTGCTCGTGGGTCGAAAACCCAATGGTGGTCGTCGGGTAGCGCCGCTTCAGAAAATCGATCTGGTTCATTTCCAGCTCGTGATCTTCCGAGGGATAGAGGCTGACACAATGGTTTAGCGCCAAGGGGATGTTCTTCTTCGAAAAGAACGAAACCAAGTCGTCGATGTCTTTGAGAGACGACCCGCCGGTCGACGCGATCACCGGCTTACGTGTGAGCGCAATACGCTCAATCAATGCAAAGTCGTTGATGTCGGAACTGGCCAGTTTCAAGATCGGAATGCCAAGCTCGCAGCAGAACTCGACCGACTTTTCGTCGAAGGGCGTTGCCATCGGGATGCAGTTGTTCTTTCGAATCTCTGCAATCAGCGTATGGAGCGCCTCTTTCGACAGCTGGGTGTCGATCGTCTTTTTGATGTATCGAATGTCGGTCCGCGTCCGAAAATCCTTGTGGATGAAAGCATCCACGTCTCGGATCTGAAGCTTGATCGCCGCGCGCACGTTGTTGTAACGGGCGACCGTGCCGAACTCGCGAATGATACGAACGCCGCGCTCGACTTTGCCTCCGTGATTGTTCGCAAGCTCGAGAACGAACAACTCATCGAAAACATCACGGAAAATGGGCGGATTGATCGTCATGGGCGAACCGTCGGGGGAACGAGTCTATACCGAAGAGAACGACACTTGCCGACGAACCGTGAGGACGATACGTGTGGTTATAGGTGTGAGACCAAAAAGCCAGTGACCCCGCGGGCGGACGCATGCGACGCTTCCGGCGAGCATGGATTATACCGAGCTGGCCAATCACTTCAGTACGTTCGGATTCGTCAAAGTACCGGGTTTTTTCCTTCCCGAAATGGAGTGGATCCCCGCCGAATTCGACAAATTGATGCATTCGAAGTTCGGGGATACCACCCCCAATCGGCCGTATCTGTATCCGCAGTTCATCGACAATTGCGAGAGGCTCACCGCCCTTTTGGAGTTGCCCAAGGTCTCCAAGCTTCTGAGCGCTGTTCTGGGCGATGACTTCATCTACCGCGGCAGCGACGCCAACATCTTTACCGGGTCGTCAGGCTGGCATCGCGACTACCTGATCCGGAGCCGAAGCCTGAAGATGGCAGTCTACCTCGAAAAAAATACCGAGACCACCAGCGCGCTTCGCGTCATCCCGGGGTCCCAATTCATCGGCGACGCCTTCAGTTCGTTTTTGACCTCGGCTCTCACCTGGCCAGAGGCCCCAAGCAATGGCGGGATGGACGAAAAGGATGTGTTCGGTGATGGCCACAATCCCACCATCCTCGGCCTCAACGACATCATCCCGACCCACCCGATCTGCAACGACGTGGGGGACGTGATCCTTTTCAATCACAACCTGGTTCACTGCACCAATGCATCGACCATCCCTCGCCGACGAAGGTTGATGGCGATGGGCTTTGCGGTGAACCCGAACCGCCTGGCCGGACGATTCGACGAAGAGACGGTCAACGAGCTACGCGATCTGTCTTTGGTCGAGATGGGATCGTTCAAGGCCGCATCGATGTACGGGCCTTGCGTGTTGAACTCGACATCGCCAATCATTCGCCGAATGATCGAACCGCTCAGGCACTTGACGCTCGAGCAACATGGCGTCTTTGACGGCCGTCACACGATGAACCCGGACTACTCGATCCGTTTCTGCAACCGTCAAAAGACGGATTTCTACAAGACCAAGACGTTCGTGAACTAGCGTCAGCCTTTCTCCTCCAGGAGCGGCACCAACATGTTTTCGCGGAGCTCTTCGCGCGAGAGGAACGGGGCCATGTCTTCGAGCGGCGCCGAGACCATGCGTCCGTCGGGCAACTTTCGCGAGCTCAGCTTGGGCGCGAAGACTTGGCGCTTGTCGATCATCACTTCGCAGAGCGTAGGCCCCGATTGAACGAGGAGCTTTGGTGCCTCTCTCTTCAGCTCGGCCAAGGTACGGACCCGCACCGAAGGCATCCCGAATACGCTGGCCAAGCGGGAAAAATCAGGGAAATTCAAGCCCGATTCGGGACCGCAGCCGATGGCATTGTCCGGAAAGTAATTGGCCTGGGTTTGCCGGATCGAGTGATACCCGTCGTTGTTGAGAACGAATGTCGTTACCGGCAGGCGATGGGTCGCGATGGTTTGGAGCTCTTGCAGGTTCAACATGATCGAACCGTCTCCGGTGATGCACACCACGCGCTTTCCCGGAACCGCCACCGCCGAGCCAATCGCCGCCGGAAGATCGTAACCCATCGGTGCCGAGCCCGCGCTGGTGTAGAGGCGCTGCCCGCGCTTGATCGCCGCCGCTTGCAAGACAACGACGCACGCGGTTCCGTCTCCGGTGACGACGGTGTCGTTCTCTCCCAGCATTGCAAAGAGGTCACGCGTGAATGCGTACGGGTTGATCCCTTGGGAGTCGTCGTCGTGCTCGGGAAGAACGACCGGATACCGCCTACGCCTCTCCAAACACCACGACAAGTATTCGCGATGCGCGGGCGTCGGGCCGCGAAAGTCGGTACTGGTCAGCGTGTTCAGTGCCTCCAAGAAGTCTCGCAGGTCGGCGTGAATCGGGAGATCGACCCGCAGCGTCGGTTTTTTCATTTCGGCGGCGTCGATGTCCACCATCGCCATGTAGGCATGACGCGCGAAGGACGGAAAGTTGTAGCCGATCTGACGCACGTTGAGCCGACACCCGAGGACCAGAAGAAAATCCGAATTCTGAACGGCGAAGTTGCCCGCGCGATCGCCGACCGAATTGGGACGGCCCACATAACAAGGATGGTCATCGAAGACGGCGTCGTGCGCGTTCCAGCCCGTCGTCACCGGAATGCCAAGCGTGTCGATCGCACGAAGAAAAGCATCATGCGAGCCGGAGATGCGCACGCCCGAGCCGACGAGAATCACCGGCCTCTTGGCCGCCGCCAACTTCGCCAGAACATCGCGGGCCGCGGCCCGCACATCCGTCGCTCGGTGCGGAGTATCTTCGGGCGCCGGACTGTATCCTTTCAAACTTTCGGGATCGATCAACGCTCCTTGCACGTTGATCGGTATATCCACCCAGACCGGCCCCGGGCGGCCGGCGGTTGCAAGATAGAGCGCCTTTTCGAGGTGATAACGAATCTCGCTGGGCTCCTTGATCATGACCGCGTATTTCGTAATCCCGCGCACCATGGAGACGATGTCGACTTCTTGATCGCCCAGCTGCCGAAGCGGAAGCCCGCTCGACTCGACGGTCGTTTCCCACTTCACCTGTCCCGACACGACAATCATGGCGAGCGAATCGACATACGCTCCGTAAACCCCGGTCACCGCGTTGGTCGCTCCGGGGCCGGTCGTCACGTTTACGGCCGCCATTTTGCCGGACATCCGATAGTACGAATCCGCTGCAATGGAACACGCTTGCTCGTGGTGGCAGCAAATCCAACGGAGGCGCTTCTCTCGACCAAAGGCGTCATTGAGATGCATCGCGCCTCCGCCGGTGACGAGGAACATGTCCTTCACGCCGTGGTCGGCAATGGTTCGAGCGACATAATCTGCGACGCGGATTTTTTCTCCCATCACGCTCTCTCCCTGTACCAGTGAGCTGTCTTTCGAATCGCGTCGTCGAGGCCGACCATTTGACGAAACCCCAACTCGGAGCAAAGGAGGCGCGTGCTCGGGACGTATCTGGCAATTTCCAAGCCGGGCTGCTTGGCGATCCGAACGTCGATGTTCGGTCCGATGGCCTTGGCGACACGAGCCGCCACGTCACGCAGCGGCAGGCCTTCTTCGGAGCCGACGTTGTAGGGAACGCAGCTTTTTCCGCGAAAAAGAAGCGTCCAGAGCGCCACCATCAAATCGGACATGTACAAATACGAGCGAAACGGTGTCCCGTCGCCTTCCAAGCGAATCGGGCCGCCGGCGAGTGCATCTCGAATGAAGTTTCCCATCGCCAAATGGATGTCGAGCGGGAGATACGGACCCACGAAGGCAAAACAGCGAGCGATGACACACTCGATCTTGGTTTGTTTCGAGACAATGGCACACGACAGCTCGGCGATGCGTTTTGCTTCGCCGTGGGCCGAGAGCGGGTTCATCGGGTCGATGACACCCATGAACTCTTCCGAGATGTGCGTCATCTCCGAGGGTTGCTTTCCGTAGACTGCGCCAGAGCTGGTGAACAGCACCCGCTTCGCTTTGCAGTGCGCGGCGAACGCCAGAAGATGTCGGGTCCCGTTGACGATCGTATCGAGCATCACGTCAGGAGACTCTGCGTTCAATTGCGCGCTGACCGGGCTCGCCGCATGAATCATGTGCGACATCTCGCCCTCCGGAAATGCGAAGGAGCGGATGTCACCTCGATGAAAGGCAATGTTCTTGGCTTCCGCCAGATGCGGCCATTTCTTGCGAAAAAGCGCTGGATCGCGCGCGAGCACAACCGCTTCGGCATTCAGGGCGAGCCGTTCGTTGGCCCAAAGAAAACTCTCGAGCAACCAGCACCCGAAGAAACCGGTACCCCCGGCGATGAAAATCCTTCCGCCCGAAAGGTCGCCCCAGAGCGGCCGCGTCTCTCCCAGGATCTGGTCGAGGTCCGCTGAAAGGACGTTGCTCATCGCGCGCGGTCAGCCCCAGCGTTCGCGCGTCAGGCGAATGAATCGCTGAACGGCTTTGGTGTCGTAGTAATCGGTCGCGTAGGTGTCGAGGCCATAGCCAGCCACCTCCTTGTTCCACTTGTACTCGTACATGTTGCCGACTTTTTGATCGATCACCCGCACCTCGGCGCCGCAAATCAGCGCCTCCGGGAGGAGCATGGTGCAATCATCGTAACTGACGAGGATCTGCGTTTGACGGAGCAAATCAGCAACCCCGATGCGCGTGGGCGGTGTCTCGTACGTCAGCTGCACGAAACCGGTCTCGTCTTGGAGTTTGAACCAGGTCTGTTGCAGCCGCGCCGGCTTGCCGCGGTACACGCAGTTGAACTGCTTTTTCACCGACTTGTCGGGGTAAAAGACTTCGGGGTCGATCATCGCAAGCCGCAGCTCGCGTTCCCTCGAGAAGGTGGGGTCGTTCGTCGCCGCGCGGACGGCCTCGTAGTAGCGAGCTTCGTAATAGAAAACCATATCGGTATCGGCGAAGACCTTGTCGCCGAAACCGAGAGCGCCCGGTGCGTTGCCGCATATGCGGACGATCCGCTTGGCGTTCATCGGATTACCGGGAACGCTTTCCGGCATGATCATCACCGTCTCGTCGGTGATGGTTCGTGTGTACGGCGTGTTCCAGAATGGATGCGTCGAGTCGGTGGTGACGTAAGCCTCTTCCCCAAGAACGTTGAGAAAGTGGCAAAGACGGTGAACGTAGCGCACGCCGGCGCTCAAGTTCACGATCGGTGGCGCCCAAAAGACATAGCGCATCGCTCTAGTTCCAACGCTCACGCGTCATGCGAATGAAACGCTCGACGGGCGAAGTATCGAAGTACTCTGCCACGTAGTTCGAGGTGTCGCCGGCGTACGGGACGAGCTTCCCTGTCTCCTGATCGAGAATGGCCACGTCCGCGCCACACACCTGCGCCTCCGCCAGGAGCATCGTGGTGTCGTCGTAGCTGACGAACGTTCGGCACTCGCGAAATAGATTGGCCAGGCCGCGCCGGCTGGACGGAAACGCCGCGGTGACCGGTACGTACCCGCTCTCGTCTGCCAGCTTCCGATACTTTGGCGAAAGCGCTGCTTTGCCGACGTAGAGGCAATCGCACGCACGCCGGATAGATTTGTCGTTGTAAAAAAGCTCGGGCTCGATGATCGAAATTTTGATCGCGCGCTCTTTCGAAAATCCGGCATCGGTAGTGGCCGCATGCACGCTCTCGAAATAATGGTCGTCGTAATAGAAAACCATGTCGCCGCTTGCGAACGTGGCATCGCCCCCCAAGAGGCCGGGGCGATTCGTGCAGTACCGGACCACCCGCGTTCCTTTGAGGGGATTTCCGGCGACCGAGTCGGGATACACCACCACCGTCGTGGGTGTCACTTCGTGCGAACGAGGCGTGTTCCACTGCTCGTGGACGCGCTCTCCGGTGACGTGCGCCTGTTCGCCGAGCACATTGAGAAAGTGACAAAGCCGGTGCGAAATCCGATTGCTTGCGCTGGCGTTGATGGGCGGCGGGGTCCAGATCAGGTAGCGCATGAATGGGGTCCGCCTCCTCGGCCCGAGTTGGGGCACCCGAGTATACGCACTCGTCCGCGCCTTTCAAACGAGATGAACCTCGCCGGCGCTCCACCTTACCCTGACCCCATCGTCACGCCGCACGAGGAGCATTCCATCGAGATCGATCCCCTCGGCCGTTCCCTCGCAGGTTTCGTCTGCACCGCCGCGGACCCTCTTGCCGCGTAGTGCATCGTGCTCGCTGAGACGAGCGTGAATCAGCCCAAGCCCGCGGTCGGCTGCAAGATGAACGTCCCGGTCGAGGGCGTGCAGGGTGTCGGCCAGGAGCTCGGCACGGTCTCGGACCGGCGATCCCAGGAGAGCAAGGGACGTTGCGATGCCTGCCAGGTCGTCGGGAAAATCCAGGGTATGCACGTTGAGGCCGATGCCAATGACCACCGACTCCACCGCATGGCCGGCCACCGCCGCTTCCACCAGCACGCCCGCGATTTTTTTTCCTCCCACCAGGACATCATTCGGCCATTTCAGGAGGACCTTGTTGGACGGAACGAGCGAGCTCGGTCCACGAAGGGCGGACTCGATCGCGTCACGTACGGCCAAGCCCGCAACCAACGCCAACGGCGGTAGGCGCGAAGGAGCACAACGAAGGCGTAGCAAAACCGAGAAAAGAAGATTTTCCCCCGGCGGAGAGATCCACACCCGACCTTGCCGACCTCGACCGGCGCGCTGCGATTCGGCGACCCATGTGGCACCGTGCGGCGCCCCCTCCTTCGCGGCACGTTTCGCTTCGTCGTTGGTCGACGTCGTTTCTAGAAGAAGGTGAAGCGGTCGTCCGAGCGTTCCGCCTCGGGACAGAATGAGATCCGCCGCGCGTGCGAGATCCGGAAGAGCTCGCTTCATCGACGGAACATCAGCCGAAGTCGAGCCCGATGTCGGCCGCAGGCGCGGAATGCGTCAGCGCACCAATCGAAATCGCGTCGACTCCGGCCTTGGCGAGCTCGGCAATGCGGGCGAGGGTAATGCCGCCCGATGCCTCGGCAAGGACGCCCCCCTTGCGTGTGCGGATGACTGCCTCTGTCACGGTTTCGTCGCTCATGTTGTCGAGAAGGACGATGTCGGCACCGGCGGCGATGGCCTCGTCGAGCTGATCGAGCGTATCGACTTCGCACTCGATTTTGCAGGTGTGAGGAGCATGGGCCCGCGCTCGAGCAATCGCCTCTTTGACGCTGCCGCAGGCTGCGATGTGATTGTCCTTGATGAGAACGGCCGAACCGAGATCGTTGCGATGGTTGTGTCCGCCGCCAACGCGCACCGCGTACCGCTCGAGTGCGCGCAGTCCCGGTGTGGTCTTGCGGGTGTCCGTAATTCGCGCGTGCGTCCACTTGGGCAAGGCGTCGACGTACGCGCGGGTCATCGTCGCCACACCGGTCATGCGTTGGGTAAGGTTCAATGCCACCCGTTCGCCCATCAAGAGTGAGCGCGCTCGGCCGGAGAGGGACCAAAGGGTGGCTCCCGAAACCGCGCGGGCGCCGTCCGGGAGAACGAGCTCGCATTTCACCGAGGGATCGATTTGCGCAAAGACCCGCGCGAACACGGTGCCGCCACATACGACCAAAGGCGATCGCGCGACAGCGGTTGCTTTGGCCTGCGCTTCAGGATCGACGCACGCCTCGGTGGTCACGTCGCCACCGTTAAGGTCTTCGGCGAGCGCGCGGGCGATGATTTCTTCAACCACAACGCGACTCAGCTCGGACGAACTCGCCATGGCAAGAGGCCATACCACTAGTGCCAGGCGTCGTCAGTAAACGCCGTATCCGCGGCCGAGAGCCTCCGAAAAAATATTGCATAATGCATGAAAGACCACCGACGCCCCAACACCGCGGGTTCGCGCACGAAGCCAGCCGAACACGAGGGCAGGAAAAAAAACGGCCAAGCGCGCCGGGTGGTGAACGGTCGCGAGGTGGCCAAGGGCGAAGATGGCACTTGCGACCAAGAGCCCCGGCCCGACCACCGCCCCGGCGATCCGCACCCGTGGAGTCCAAACCATGTCGAAGCGGGACTGCAAGTATCCTCGGTAGAAGGCTTCTTCGGGCAACGCGATCATGACCAATTGACCAAACCCATCGTTGACGAGGCCCATCGGTCGGGGCGAAAACGCGAACGAACCGCGAGCGTTCCACCACCAGCGCCAGCCAAACCAGAATGGAACGAACGCGATCGCGGCGAACACGAGTGCCCACCCCACCGCGGGGAGGGATCCTCGCAAAAGCTTGCCTACATCGAGCTTGCCCGGGAGGACCAGGCCCGCAAAGGTAAGGCCGCATTGTGCGACGAACGCATCGTCCTTGCGCCAAACCAGGGCCCATGTCGCACCGACGAAGATCAGGCCGACCGCGGTCGCTACGTATTTGTCGGGAAGAAACGCGGAAGCCGCGGTCACCGCCGCGGTAACCACCACCGATGCCAGGAAGGCTTCGTTCTTGGCGAAACGGCGAGCCGACTCCACTCCAGGCGAATAGCACGCGCCGGGAGAGACCACGACAAAAGCCGACACCATCACACGGTGTGGCCGATGTCCGCCAAGAAACCCCAAGAAATCGGAATTTCAAGGCTCATTTCTGCAAGGGGGCTTGGCTTGGGATACTTTATGAGATCGTGGCGCCGTCGTCTTCTCACCCCGCCCGTGTCATCGGACGCTATGCGCTTTATGCGGAAATTGCGTCGGGCGGGATGGCGACGGTTCACCTCGGGCGCCTCTTGGGACCGGTGGGGTTTTCTCGCACCGTTGCGATCAAGCGACTGCATGCGCATTTCGTAAAAGACCCGCAGTTCGTTGCCATGTTTCTCGACGAAGCGCATGTCGCAGCGCGCATCCGGCACCCCAATGTCGTGCCCACCCTGGATGTCGTCGCACTCGAAGGCGAGCTTTTCCTGGTGATGGAGTACGTGCAGGGCGAAGCGCTCTCGCGACTCAATCGCCTTGCCCGGGCAGAAGGCAAGTTCGTTCCGCCGGAGTTTGCGGCAGCGATCATGGTCGCTGTGTTGAACGGATTGCATGCCGCGCACGAAGCGACCAGCGAACGTGGCGAGCCGCTCGAGATCGTTCATCGCGACGTCTCGCCTCACAACATTCTCGTCGGCATCGATGGCGTTGCTCGCGTGCTCGACTTCGGTGTCGCCAAAGCGGCAGGGCGCGTGCAATCGACCCGCCAGGGCCAGCTCAAAGGCAAACTTGCGTACATGCCGCCGGAGCAAATCCGTGGCACGGTCGATCGAACGACCGATGTCTACTCGTGTGGCGTCGTTCTTTGGGAGACCTTGACCGGTCGGCGCCTGTTCAACGGGGACAATGAAGCGGTCGTTTTCTCGAGGGTGCTCGAGGCGGTGGTCGAGCCGCCCAGCAAGTATGCCCCGGGAATTCCGCCAGCTCTCGACGCCCTGATCTTGCGATCGCTCGATCGCGATCCGAGCAAGCGCTTCCCTACCGCGCGCGATATGGCGCGGGCTTTGGAGAAGAGCCTGCCTCTCGTTCCCGCAACCGATGTTGGCGAATGGGTCGAGCGCTTGGCGGGCAAGAGTCTGGCCGATCGCGCGGCACGCATTGCGCGAATCGAGAGTCAGTCCTCGGTCGATGTTCAGGCCTCGATGCAAATGGAGCAAAACCACACGCCGGTGCCGGCAAGCACGGGAACGGATGCGTCGTGGGAAGCCGCACCCAGCGGCCACGACGAACGAATGGTAACTGCGCTCTCGAGCAGCTCGTTGGTCGAGGCGGGATCGACCGCCGGCATACCGGGGAAACGCGCTTTTCGCGGCACTCTCATGGTGGCTGCCGGAATTGCGTGCGTCGTCATCGCCAGCGTGGCCTTCGGTCTTCGGGACAGGAAAGACGAAAATGCGGCCGCCACCGTGCACGCTCCGTCCAGCGAGCAGGTTGCACCTCCCCCCGAGGCGGTCCGCGTAGACCCCGCACCGCCGCCTGTTCCTCTGGTTGCTCCAGCCGCTCCTCCGGTGACGGCGGCCGTCACCAGTCCCGCTGCGTCGAGCGCTGCGCCGGCACGCCGGCCCGTCATCGCCACCAAGCAAAACGAGCAGCCGAGCAATCGGCCTTCCGCACCCAACGCCACTCCGCCTTCCTCCAAAAAAGGAATCTCCGTGCATGAAAGCGTTCTCGACAGTCGGCACTGAGAGAAGCTTCGCACTGTTGTTCGCTCTTGCCGTCGGCTTCCTGCCGATGACCCTGGCGCCAACGACGTCGTATGCGCAGACGGCAGGAACCGATGCGGCACTGGCGGAGACGCTTTTTCGGGATGGCAAAGCGATGATGGAGGCTGGCAACTTTGCCAAGGCATGTCCGCAGCTCGTCGAGAGCAATCGCCTGGATCCCGGCACCGGAACGATGCTCGCGATCGCGATCTGCCACGAGCGCGAAGGCAAGACCGCCAGCGCGTGGGCCGAGTTCACCGACGTCGCAGCAGCCAAGAAGGACGGGCGCCTTGATCGCGAGAAGTTGGCGCGGGATCGAATCGCTGCCATCGAACCGATTCTCTCCCGCCTGACCATCACAATTGACCCGTCGGTAGAAAACCCGCCCGGATTCGAAGTGAAGCTCGACGGCGCCGTCATCCGGCGCGTGGCGTGGGGAATCGCCATGCCGGTCGATCCAGGCGATCACACCGTTGAAGTCTCCGCCAACGGGAAAAAGACCTGGAAGACCTCTGTCAAAGTGGGTCCGAAGTCGGATCAGAAAAACATCGTGGTGCCGTCGACCCTCGAGGACGATCAAACCGGGGCGAGCGTTGCCGCGACTCCCGCCACGACCGCTCCGAAGGCAAGAACGGCCGCACCTCTGCAACCTGCAGAGTCTCAACCGAAGAGCAACACGCGGACGATCGGTTTGGTCGTCGGCGGGGCCGGGGTGGTCGCACTCGGGGTCGGCGTCGTGTTTGGTCTTCAGGCGCTATCGAAAAACAGCGATGCTCAGGACCTCTGCAAAGCCCCCGCGGCATGCGCAAACCCGGACGCAGTTGCGCTTGGCAGTGAGGCCAACACCGCCGCGAATATTTCGAACGTGGGCATCGGTTTGGGAATCGTCGGCATCGGCGTCGGTACCTATTTGTTTCTCCGATCGCCGAGTACGCCCGCTCCCGTCACCGCGACGACGAAGGCCCGCATCCGCGTTGCGCCGCACGTGGGCTCCAACAACGGCGGGGTCACCCTCTACGGTTCTTTCTAACTCTACTCGACATCGGTCGAGGTCGAGGTCGAGGTCGAGGTCGAGGTCGAGGTCGAGAAGAAACTACTTACAGACGATCCTGCCGGCGAAGACTTCCGTGTGAGTGCCTTCGAAGTCCTGCCACGCTACGTACCATTCGCCCTTGCGCGCGCCGACGAGCGACGGCCTCGGCTGATCTTTTTCGCTGTGCACGTTGCCGAGGACACTCGGCGTGCCGACTCCATCGCGTGAGAGCATCGCCAATCGAACGCGCCCGGCCTCGAACCAGGTGATGGCCACCTGCCCTTCCGAGCTGGCGCCGATCGCCGGATGCTGGCCTGCGGGGGCAAACTTCTTGTGCCAAACCACGCGACCATGCGCCGTATCGATCATCGCGGCGAAGGCACCGCCCTGATCTCCCTGCCATGCCAAGAAACACCCCTCCACACCGCACGCGATGGCGGGAGCGTCCGCACCGGTCTTGTCCTCGTCGACCAGCTTGACGTCGCCGATGGCACGATCTCTCGTGTTGGCCCCGCGATCGCTCAATCCCTTCGTGAGATCCGGCGACGAGAGAGGAACCCGCATGCGCTCGATCGTTTTTTGGCCATCCCGATCGACACGATAGGCCACGAAAATAGCATTGCTGGCAACGGCGATGCTCGGTACCCATACGCTGACGGGGCGTTTCTTCACCGGAACGAAATCAGTGGCACGAATCTCGGGGCCCGTCGTTTCGAGCTCCGGCGAGAGATGACGCAAGAAGAGATCGTCGCCTTCCTTGTCGCGTGCATCTTGCCAGGCCACCCAAAAACCATCGGGAGCGCGATCCATCACCGGCCAATACGTCCCCTCGCGCGCAGCGCCGACCAAAATGCTCGCGCCGCCAATACGACCGTCGGGATCGAGCCAACGAACACGAACGCCAGCCTCGCTCCCCTTTTTGTCCCAATAGAGGAGAGCGGTGCGTTCACCGACCGCAAGTAGGAGTGGCCGCTCGACGTCGTAGGCTTCAGGAGTGACATCGCGCGGGCGCGAGAGAGCTCGTCCCATCGGATCGACAGCCACCGAGTACGCGTGATCGCGACCTGCCTGCTCGTGATCGTCATTCCAAGCAATGATGGCGCCCTTCGCGCCGATGACCACGCTGGGACGATTCGCGTTTCCGCCAACCCCCAGCCGCGGATGGGCAATGGCGGCGAGTTTGCAAGGCCCGGTTCCTTTCACCGCCGAATCGATTTGGGCGGCGAGGCTCCTACCGACGTTTCCGGCGCCCGACGGGCCATCGGTATTTTCGCGAATTTTTTTCAGCGCCTCGGTCACGCTTCCCGATGCAAAGAGCTTCTGGGCTTCGACGAATGCAGGAACCCACTTCGGCTCCTCCGCTACGCCTTGCGATTCCGTTCCCGAGCCCGCCGGAGCGGTCGGCGCAACGGTGGCGGAGGACATCACCGTCGGCGTAAAAACTTGCGGGCTCAGATACTTCGACCAAATCGCCAAGGAGGCGGAAACACCGGCAATCAGGCCGAGAAGCGAAACAATGAACCGCACCGGGCTGGCCCGAAACTGCGGCATGACCGAGTTCGCGAGCGGGAGGTCGGCGCCGCTCTGCGCGGCCGGTTGGGGCAAAGATCCGCTGACCGCATTTCGCTGCACGGGGCCCGACGCCGAAGGGTGCGACGGATAGGGGTCGAGCTTCGCGGCGCCCGAAAAGCTCGGCGTGAGGCCCATCTCGTTCGGAGCCACGAGAGAGACGTGGGACGTGCCAAAGGCCATCCCAATCGCTTCCGCCAACTCTTTTGCGCTTTGAAATCGCTTGTCCGGATCGCGCTGAAGAGCCTTCTTGAACCAATCGTCGAACCCGGGCGGCAAGTCGGGGCGGACAGTGGACGGCACCGGAATGGGACCGGTAGCGATCGCGGCGAACGTCATGGCCACGCCTTGATCGGTATTCCAAACCGGACGCCCAATCACGCACTCGAAGGCAATGCAGCCGAGGGCCCACAGATCCGCTCGATGATCGACCGACCCCTGCCCTTTCACCTGCTCGGGCGACATGTACGCCGGTGTTCCGAAGACCGCGCCTTCTCGCGTGAGGCGCGCGGTTTTTTCGTCCGGAGAAACCGGGGCATAGAATTTCGCGAGACCGAAATCGAGGAGTTTGGCGATCTCTTCGCCCTCTTCGCCCCGAATGATGAAAATATTCTCCGGCTTGAGATCGCGATGGATGACCCCTGCGGCGTGGGCTTTCATCAGCCCCTTGGCACAATGCGTAATGACGCGAACCGTCGTCGCCGCATCGATCAAGCGTACGCGGGCCATTCGGTCGTAGAGGGACTCGCCCTCCATCAGCTCCATGGCGATGAACGGGCGACCGTCCTCGAGGCGTCCCGAATCGTAGACGTCGACGATGTGTGGGCTCTTCACACTCGCTGCGGCGCGGGCTTCTCGGAAAAATCGCTCGATGACAATGGTTGAGGCACTCAGCTCTTGCGCAAGCACCTTCACCGCGATGCGTTTTCCGAGCGACATGTGCTCGGCCTCGTACACGGCAGCCATCCCGCCACGACCGATTTCTCGGGTCACTTTGTACTTGCCGACGAGGGTGGTTCCCGGGGCGATCTTCGATTCGGTGGGGACCGCGGACATGGGGGGCTCAGTGAGCCACACCAGCGTACGCCGTATACGCAGGGGCATCAAAGCGTTACGTTCTGGGCAGAGATTGCCATGGAGGACGCTGGGCAGGTCGGGAGCCGGGACGAAGCGCTGAACGCGCAAGCCCGCGAGAGGTTTGTGGCAATTGGCGAAATTGCCGCTGAGGTTGCACACGAGCTCCGAAACGCTCTCCAGATCATCACTGCAAGCGCCTTCCTTGCCCGACAGGACCCGACTGCGAGTCTTCCCCACATCCAGAAAATCGAGCGAAACGCGCGGTTGGCGCATGGGATCGTCGATGATCTGATGTCTCTCGCTCGCGGCGAGCCGGCCAACGCCGAACCGGTGTTGCTGGCAGAAATTGTCGTGGCCGCGAGGTCCGAATTCGCGCCCAATACCGCAAATTGGAAGGACGAGCTTTCGCCACCGGACCTTCGGGTTCGCGCGCATCCCGGTCTTGCCACGCGTCTTTTGCACGTACTTTACGAAAACGCGATTCAAGCAAGCCTGCCCAAGCTGGCGTCGATCTCGACCCGCGCCCAGGCTCACAAGGAACAAGGAAAAGTCATCATCGAAATTTCGGACGAAGGGCCGGGTGTTCCTTCGGACATTGCCGCGCGTATTTTCGATCCCTTGGTTACCGGCCGATCGGGAGGAACCGGGCTCGGCCTCGCGTTGGCACGGCGGATCATCGCCGCCCACGGCGGATCGATCGAGCTGGTCGGCGGAAGCTCAAGAGGCGCAACGTTCCGAATCGCGCTCTAGGAACGAATACGGGCGAGAACTATTCGATCGGGATTGTGTCAGGATGACTCGCCGATGCTTCCGATTCGCCTTCGCGGTGCCCGCACACACAATCTTCGCGGGGTCGATCTGACCTTACCGCCGGGTCAGCTCGTCGCGCTGACCGGACCGAGTGGCGCAGGCAAGTCATCCCTCGCGATCGACACGCTTTACGCCGAGGGACAGCGGCGCTTCGTGGAGAGCTTCAGTCCTTATGCGCGTCAATTTCTCGAGCGCTTGGAACGGCCGCCGGTAGACTCGCTCGATCCGATCGCGGCAACGGTTGCGGTCGATCGGCGCGCGCCGGTTAAATCGAGTCGCTCGACGTTGGCGACGCTTGCGGATCTCGAGCCTTATCTTGCCGCGCTCTTCGCGTGCGAGGCCATGCCGACCTGTCCCGAGTGCGGAATCCCGGCCGAGGTCACCACTGCGGCGGAAGCCGCGACACGTGTGGCCGAAGAGTGGACCGGAGCGCGAGGCATCATCACCTATGGCGTTCGTGTTCCTTCACCGGAGGACTTCCTCGATCTTCGCGAAAATCTGCTGAAAGACGGCTATCGGCGCTTGGTTTTGGGCGGAGTCGAACGCGAGATCGACGATGTCCGCCCGAGCGAAGCCACCGCACCGGATGTTCGATTGGAAGTGGTCGTCGATCGCGTCAGTGTGTCGCCCGGCGAGTCTCGGCGGCTGCAGCACGCGATCGAAGTGGCGTGGGAGCGCGGAAACGGGCGCGCGGAACTACGTCGAAGAGAGGCGTCCAACGGGAAAAACCTCGGCGACCATTTTGCCGTGGCCCGTGGGCTGGTCTGCCGCTCCTGCGCGAAAACCTTCGAACCTGCGCGGGCGTCACTCTTTTCGTACAACTCGCCCCTCGGCGCATGCGAAGAATGCCGAGGTTTCGGCCGAGTGATCAGTGTCGATTGGGACAAAGTATTTCCCGATCCACGAAAATCCCTGGAAGACGGAGCGATCAAACCGTGGAGCGGCCCTTCGTCGGAATGGGAGCGTAAGGTCCTCGTCAAGTTCGCAAAGAAGGCGAACATTCCGATCGACGTTCCGTGGGGCAAGCTCAAAAAGAAGCAGCGCGCGATGGTCGTCGACGGAGAAGGAACCTGGGAGGGCGGGAAATATCCGGGGGTCCGCGCCTGGTTCAAATGGCTCGAGTCGCGCACCTACAAGATGCACGTTCGCGTTCTCCTCGCTCGGTACCGCGAATACCTTCCCTGCGAGCCGTGCGAAGGCTCACGTCTAAACGCAACCGCGCGCTCGTACCGCGTTGCCGATTTCGACATGGCCAAGTGGCACAAACAGACCATTGGTCAGGCGCGCGCGAGAATCGCCGGGCTTACCGCGCACACGCCGCAGGGAAAGCGTGTTGCAGAGGCGTTGCGATCGCGCTTGGCCTATCTGGAAGCGGTCGGTCTGGGGTATCTCACGCTCGATCGCCAGGCGCGCACGCTTAGTGGCGGCGAAGCACAGCGCGCAGGACTAACCACCGCGCTTGGGGCCGCGCTCACCGGAACGCTCTTCGTTCTCGATGAACCGACGGTCGGGCTTCATGCGTCGGACATCCCGCCGCTCGCAGACGTCATGCGCGAACTTTCTCGCGCGGGGAACACCGTGCTGTGTATCGAGCACGACGAGCGAATCGTTCGCGCCAGCGATCGCGTGATCGAACTCGGACCTGGGGCGGGGACACACGGCGGCACGATTCTTTTCGACGGAACGCCCGACGAGCTTTCCGAACGCCGAGATCTCCCGACCGGCCGTGCCTGGAATGCAACGCGAATGGCCGCGGGGACGCCCCGCATTCGCCGCAAGTCCAAGACCGGGCTCACCATCCGAGGCGCACGGGCGAACAACCTCGATGCCATCGATGTAACGATTCCTCTCGGTGTCGTTTGCGCGATCACCGGGCCTAGCGGATCGGGGAAATCCACATTGGCCGAGGACATCCTCTACCGCGGTGTCGCACGGGCTCTTGGCGACATGGGCGTGCCCAAAGCCGGACCCCACGATGACATCGAGGGCTTCGAAAATCTGAAACGCGTCACGCTGGTCGATCAATCGCCGCTCGGCCGCACTGCCCGTGGCAATCCCGCGACGTATACCAAAGCCTGGGATCGCATTCGCGCCCGCTTCGCCGCCGAACCGCAGGCGATTCGTCAAGGGCTGACACCTGCACATTTTTCGTTCAACGTCGGCGCGCGCGAAGGCAAAACATCCGGCCGATGCGAGGCATGTTCCGGCGAGGGGTATGAGACCGTCGAGATGCAGTTTCTTGCCGACGTGGCTCTCCTTTGCCCGGTATGCCACGGCCGACGCTTCAAGCCGGAAGTCCTAGCGATCAAGCATCGTGGAGTCGGCGTGGCGGACGTCCTGGAGATGACGATCGACAGCGCGCTCGATCTTCTCGATCCGTCGGGCTCGCCGGAGTCGCGCGATTACGTCCTACGGCGCGCACTCGAGCCGGCCGTCAAAGTCGGACTCGGATATCTTCCACTCGGCCAACCCTTGTCGATGCTCTCGGGCGGCGAAGCGCAACGCCTGAAGCTGGCGCGGGCCCTCTCCGATCGCGCGCAAGATGCGCTCTTCGTGATCGACGAACCGAGCGCCGGACTCCACGCGGAAGATGCCGCGTACGTGATCCGGGCGCTGCACCTGTTGGTGGAGGATGGCGCCAGCGTGGTCGTGGTCGATCACGATTTGGACGTGATTCGTGCGGCGGATTGGGTGATTGATCTCGGACCGGGCGCGGGTCCGGACGGCGGAAGGGTCGTCGCGGAAGGGTCGCCCGAGCGGATCGCGAAAACCAAGACAAAGACAGGCCTCGCCCTGTCGGCTTCGACCTCGACTTCGACCTCGACCTCGACTTCGACCTCGACCTCGACCTCGACCTCGACCTCGACCTCGACCTCGACTTCGACCTCGACCTCGACCTCGACCTCGAGCTCGACCTCGATCGTGGTGGAGCAGGCGCGGGAGCATAATTTGAAGGGGGTCAGTACTCGGATTCCGCACGGGAAACTTTGCGTCGTGACCGGACCGAGTGGATCGGGAAAATCGTCCCTCGCTTTCGACGTCGTGTTCGCCGAGGGGCAGCGTCGTTTCATGGAAACGCTCTCCCCCTATGCGCGCCAGTTCTTGCCGACCTTGCCTCGGCCAGATGTCGACAGCGTTCTCGGGGTCCCTCCCTCGATCGCTCTCGAGCAACGAACAACGCGGGGCGGCGCAAACTCGACGGTAGCCACCGTGACCGAGGTAGCTCACTACCTTCGCCTTCTTTTCGCCAAAGTCGGCGAAATCCACTGCCCGAAATGCGAATCTTTGGTGACCAGCACCACTCCGGACGAGCTTTTTTCCCGCCTTCGCTCTCGCAAAGACACCTCGCGGTACACAGTCTATTCACCGGCCGTCCGCGCGCGAAAAGGCACATACCTCGATCTCTTTACGCAAGCCTCGCGCGCTGGCGTCATTACCGCGCGCGTCGACGGCGCAATCGTCGGTGCCGATCCGCCGCCCAAGCTCACCAAAGCGAAGGAGCACTCGATTGACCTCATCGTCTACTACGGACCGCTCCAGGAGATCGATCGCGCGCTCTTCGATCGTGCTCTCTCTTGGGGCGCCGGCGCCTTGCGGATCGCGCCCGGACCTCCGAGTGCCACGCCTCACGAAAAAGAAGAGTCGCTCTCGACGGCGCGGGCATGCTCGCGATGCGGCACCGGTGTTCCCGAGCTCGATCCGCGTTGGTTTTCGTTCAACACCAAGCAAGGTCAATGCGACGCATGCGAAGGGTCCGGTTTCGAAGGCGGTCCCGACGCCATTTATTACGAAGTGAATCCCGATCCTTGCGAAGAGTGCGCCGGATCGAGGCTGGCCGCGGTTCCGCGGCGGGTCGTGCTTCAGGGTGAAACGTATTCAGCCTTCACCAAACGCGATGTGAGCAGTGCCTTGCGCGCGGCGCGAGGATGGTCGTCGACATCGTGGGTCCTGGGAGGCCGCAATTTGGCGGAAATTGCCCGTGCTCCGCACGCGGAGCTCGTGCGTCGTCTCTCGTTCGTCGAGCAAGTGGGCCTGGGATATTTGGCGCTCGATCGGCAGGCCAACACCCTCTCCGGCGGGGAGATGCAGCGGTTGCGGCTGAGCGCGCAATTGGGGAGTGGGCTCACCGGCGCGCTTTATGTCCTGGACGAACCAACCATTGGTCTCCATCCGAAAGACACCCGCGCGCTCCTTGCCAACTTGCGGGCGCTGGTCGACACCGGCTCGACTGTGATCGTCGTCGAGCACGACGCCGAGACCATTCGCGCAGCCGATCACTTGATCGATCTTGGCCCCGGGGGCGGCCGCAACGGCGGACACATCGCGGCTCAAGGCCCGTCCGCAACCGTTCTGTCGAATCCTCATTCGCCCACGGCGCGCGCGCTGATCGAAACCGCGCGCATCGATCGGCCGAAGCGCCCGGCCCCCGATGCCTGGATCGAGCTTTCGGGTGCGCGGGCTCATAACCTCAAGAACGCAACCTTCCGAGTACCGGTTGGTCGGATGTGCGTCGTCGCCGGCGTCAGCGGCTCGGGTAAATCGACACTCGTTCGACATGTATTTTATCCGGCCCTTCGAAAACAGCTCGGTTTGGTGGCCGACGATCCCGGCGCGTTCGATACCATCAAGGGAACACGCGCGGTCAAGCGTGCGCTGGCGGTCGATCAGTCTCCCATTGGCCGAACGCCCCGCTCTGTTCCGGCTACGTTTCTCGGCATTTGGGACGAGATCCGTCGACTCTACGCGAGCCTTCCCGACTCGAAAATGCGCGGGTACTCCGCCGCACGTTTCTCGTTCAACACGCCGAATGGAGGTCGGTGTCCTGCGTGCGATGGGCAAGGCTCGATCTGCAGCGAGATGGCATTTTTGCCCGACGTGGTCACGCCCTGCGAAGCGTGTGGAGGCTCGCGTTTCGAACCGGCCACGCTCGACATTCGCTATGCGGGGATGACCATCGGAGACGTGCTCCACCTTTCTGCCGAAGACGCTGCCAATGTGTTCTCTGCTCACCGCCGAATCTCGAAGCCGTTGGCGACTCTTCACGATCTAGGCGTCGGGTACGTTCAAATCGGTCAGGGCTCGAACACACTCTCGGGTGGTGAGGCCCAACGCTTGAAGCTGGCGGACGAGCTCACGGCAGGATCCGCCCACGAGCCGACGGTCTATGTATTGGACGAGCCGACCACCGGCCTTCATCTCAGCGATGTTCGGCGACTTTTGACCGTGCTCGAGCGGCTGGTCGCCCGTGGCGATACGTTGGTGATCATCGAACACCACCCCGATGTGATCGCATGTGCCGATTGGGTCATCGAGCTGGGTCCCGAAGCCGGCGAAAAAGGCGGGCAAGTGGTCTTCGAAGGCGACCCGGGAAGGCTCGTTCGCGCTCGCACCGCCACCGGACGATTCTTCGCCAGCGCGGCGAAGGACCTGGTCAAAGTCGAGGATCTTGGGGTTATTCTCGGGACATGACTACGACGCTGACCGTCGACAATCCGTTCACCGGCGAAGCCGCCTGTACCGTCGAGCTTGCGACGCAAGACGTGGTGTCGATCAAGCTCGATCGCGCACGTGCCGCGGCGAAGGCTTTTCGCGCAACGGATGTTCCGGCACGTATTGCGATTTGCGAGCGAGCGATTGCCGCGATGGAAACGCGCGCCACCGCCATCGCGACCGACATCAGCAAAATGATGGGAAAACCCCTCGATCAGAGCAAAAACGAGATCAAGGGAATGGCCCTTCGAGCGCGCCACATGATGTCGATTGCCGAGGCATCACTGGCCGACATCGTCCTCCCGCCGAAAGAAAGCTTCGAGCGTCGCATTGTCAAAGAGCCCCTTGGGGTCGTGCTCGATCTACCGGCATGGAACTATCCTCTGCTGACCGCGGTGAACGCGATCGTCCCGGCGGTGCTGGCCGGCAATGCGGTCATCGTCAAACACTCGCCCCGAAGCCCACTATGTGGAGAGCACTTTGCGCACGCCTTCGCCGAAGCAGGCGGGCCCAAGGACCTGGTTCAATTCCTTCATTGCGATCACGCCACCAGCGAAATGGCGGTTGCCGACGCACGGGTCGATGGCGTTCTCTTCACCGGCTCGGTGTTCGGAGGTCATCGGATTCAACAAGCAGCCGCAAAACATTTTCCGCAAGTTGGCCTCGAGCTAGGGGGCAACGATCCGGCGTATGTGGCGGCAGATTGCGACATCGTCAAAGCCGCCGCCGGGATCGTCGACGGTGCCGTCTACAACGCCGGGCAGAGTTGCTGCGGGGTCGAGCGTGTCTACGTCCATCGCTCGCTTTATGCGCGATTTCTCGATGCGGCAGAGGTTTTGGTCCGTGCGTACGTGATCGGAGATCCGATGAGCGCGACTACGACGCTGGGACCGATCGCTCAGCCAAGTCACGTTGCTGAGCTCGAAGACTTCGTGGCCGATGCAAAATCGAAGAAGGCGCGGGTCATTGCTGGCGGAAAGCGTGCCCAGGTTGGAGGACGCGGTCGCTTTTTCGAAGCGACGCTGATTGCCGATGTCCCGCAAGATGCAAAGCTCATGAAGAGCGAGTCGTTCGGACCGATCGTCTCGGTCGCCGCGGTCGATTCCGACGAAGAGGCACTGGCTCGGATGAACGACTCCAGCCTCGGACTCACCGCGAGTATTTGGACCCTCGATCGCGAGCGAGCCGCTCGCATGGCACGGGCACTCGAATTTGGCACTGTGCTGATGAACCGCTGCGACGCGCTCGACCCCGCGCTACCGTGGACAGGTGTAAAGGACTCGGGGCGCGGCGTGACACTGAGTTCGCTGGCGTTCGATCAACTGACGCGTCCAAAGTCGATTCACTTCAAGCTCACCCTCTAGAAAGAGAAGAGATTTTTTACAGGAAGGGGAGAAGACTGGAGGTCAATTCCCGTTCCTCTCTGCTTCCCCCCTTCTCCCCTTCCTGTGAATTCTCTCCCTCTGCTGGCCTAGCGGTCGATGGTGCCGGCGTTTACGTTGATTTCGCGGCAGCGGTCGACGCAGGCGGGATCGTCGGAGCACTGGAGGGAGCAATCTCTCGATTTGTCATGGCGAGCACACTTGGGATCGCGCTCGCATTTGCGCGGATCCTTGGCCGCCGCATTTTGCATGCTGGTGCAGGCAGTCGAACTCGAAAGAAGCGCCATGGTGAGGGCGCACGCTATAAGGCGCATTGGGCACCCTCTTAGTCATTTTGCGCAGCGAAAGCCACCGGCGTTCTTGAAATACTCGGGCTCGTAGTCGTCACGCGTGCTGGTGCGGTGCCAATACGCAACACTACGCCATCCCCCACCCCGCCCGACGAACATCTCCTGCTTCGTAGGGCCCGGCGGATCATTGGGCGGGCTGATGGCGTAATAATTGGCTTGGTAATAGTCGGCGACCCACTCGACGACATTGCCGGCCATGTCGAGAACCCCATACGGGCTCGCACCTTCCGGATGACTGCCCACTGGCGAAGTACCATCTTTGCCATCGAGCCCCGCCTTGCAGCCCACCATGTTGGTGCGGGTGCAATCGACATCGCCGTTACCCCACGGAAACTTCAGGCCATCCGTTCCTCGGGCCGCTTTTTCCCATTCTGCTTCGGTTGGCATTCGCTTTTTTTGCCACGCGCAATAATCCGCAGCGTCGTGGCGACTCACGCAAACGACGGGGTGGTTCACCCGCGCTCCGCACGGATCCCAATCGCACGTCGGCGCCAGGCAGGCTCCACTCGCCACGCAATCGTAATATTGAATTTGCGAAACCTCCGTGATGTCGATTTCGAAATCGCTCACCGTAACCATGTGCGTGGGAAGCTCGTCCTTCCTGCACTGGTCATCGACGTCGGGATTGCACCCCATCAGAAAAGGTCCGGCAGGGACCAGCGCCATCTTGCTCGGCTCGGATACCGGCAAGGTTACGCACTTGTAACTTTGTTGCCGAACCACGCCGTCGCTTCCCGGTGCGGCCCCCGAAGCGGGTCGGTCATCCGCCGCGGCGGCGCCTTTGTCGACCGACCCTGTGAGGTCCGACACGCTCGCACCCCGGACCGTGCACGCCGCTCCCAAACCTACGATGGCCAATGCGCAGAAAGACAAAGCTCGGTGCCTCATGGACCTGGGGGCCTTTCCAGCACAGTGGGATCCGAAGCTTGGAATTCACGTGACTTGAAGTCGCGGC
>JADMIO011070257.1_pt1 | contig 88996 bp, 88 predicted proteins | sample 8958161 | NCBI WGS metagenome assembly JADMIO01 (sample SAMN16585339, study PRJNA669376) | soil metagenome | isolation source: Crop rotation soil | place: USA: Cullars Rotation, Alabama | collected 2011
CCGCGACTTCAAGTCACGTGAATTCCAAGCTTCGGATCCCACTGTGCTGGAAAGATGTAGACCGGATTTTTGATAACCACCGCTTTCACAAAATACTTCAGCGTGAAATTGCCATCCAGCAGCGTTCAAGAATGCATGAAGCGATTGCTGAAATCATGCTTCGCAACGTAAATGAAATCCGGAAGATGATTGAAGAAGGCCAGCGAAAAAAAGTATTCCGGAAAGTGGACGTTGAATGTACGGTCGCTTCGCTGATCGGAACTATTTCGCAGATCACGAAATCTTCCTGGCTGGCCTGTAAAATGATCAACCTCGACCCGGAAACGAATTCCATATTCGATGATAAAAACAGGATCCGCCTGAAAAAACATTTGCGTGAACTGCTTACCAGTCATCTTGTGATTAAAAAATAACAGGTACAATTTATCCTTCGCATGAACAAAATAAAAATCTTTCTCTTACTTTTTTTCATTACATTTTCTGCCGCAGCGCAGCAGCATAAACAACTTACGCTGGAAGAAGCTATAAAGCTCGGAGTAGAAAACAGCAGGACGTATAAAATTTCACAAGCCAAAGTGGATGTAGCTAATGCAAAATACCACCAGGCACTGGACGCCGCGCTTCCTTCCGTGAATGCTTCGGCATCCTACCAGCGTCTCAGCGATCTTGATCCACCGAAAATTTTATTCCCCGGATTTTCCGAACCGGTTGTCATTTTCCCGGTGTATGTAAATAATTATACAACGAGGTTATCAGTAAATGAAATTATTTTTTCAGGTTTCCGGGCAAAGTATGCGAGAGAATCTTTCAAACTTCTGCTGGAAGCTTCAAAGCTGGACGCTGATAAAGACAAAGATGAAATTATCTATAACATCATCCAGGCTTACTATAATCTTTATAAAATAAATGAATCAAAAAAAATCGTCGCTGAAAACATCATCCAGGTTCAGCAGAAAGTGAAAGAAACCCAACTGTGGGAAAAGGAAGGTTTGGCTACTCATAATGATTTGCTGCGCTGGCAGCTCCAGCAATCGAATATTGAATTGACGCAGCTTGATCTTGAAAACAATCTGAACATTGCTAATTACAACATGAATGTGCTTCTTGGCTTAAACGACGTCGTGCTGGACATAGATTCAAATTCAATCAACAAACTGAACGAAGAAAAAACACTTGGCGAATACATGGATCGTGCATCTTCGGCAAGGGTCGACTTCAAAGCAATTAATCTCAGAACACAAGCTGCCGAAAATAATTTAAAGGTTTCTAAAAACAGTTACCTGCCACAGGTCAGCATTGGGGGAAACCTGTATGACATGCGCCCAAACCCCAGAATTATCCCGCCAAAAGATGAGTTCACATTTACATGGGATGCAGGCATCTTTTTCACCTGGGATCTTATGAGGTTGTATTCCAATAAACATTCCGTTGACGAGGCAAAAGCCAATCTTTCTCAAAGCAAGGAAGCAACGAACCAGCTTTCCGATGCAATGAAAATGGAAGTGAATCAGAATTATGTTTCGTGGAAGGAAGCAAATCAGCGCGTACTTGTTCTGCAGAAATCAGTGGAACAGGCAGAAGAAAATTACCGGATCACTGACTCCCGTTATAAAAACAGTCTTGTGCTGTTGAGTGATTTACTCGATGCAAACAATACATTGCTGAACACAAGAATTAACCTCACACTTTCAAAAGCAGATGCACAGGTTGCTTATTACCGGCTGATGAAATCCACGGGAAGCATTCAGTAGCAGTTGCAGAAAAAATTACAATAGAACTAATTTACAATTATGGAAAATACAGAACAGAAAAAATCAAAAAAGAAAAGAGCTCCGCTTCTTATCCTCGCCATCGTGCTGGTAAGCGCAGCTGCTTTCGGCATCAACAAGTATTTTTATTCGCTTCATCATATAGATACGGATGATGCACAGGTGGATGCTGACATCCATCCCATGCTTGCACGTGTTTCAGGATATGTAGAAGAAATACGGTTTGAAGAAAACCAGCATGTGAATAAAGGAGATACGCTTGTAAAATTAGATGACCGTGATCTGCAGATAAAAGTACAGCAGGCGCAGGCAGCTCTGGAGAATGCCATCGCCGGAAATTCCGTTGCAAAGGCCAATACAGGAACAGCACAGGCTAATGTGTCAACAGCTTCGTCCAATGTGGAAGCAGCAAAGGTCCGTGTATGGAAAGCCACGCAGGATTTCAACCGCTATGAAAATCTTTTGAAGGACAAGGCCATTACACAACAGCAATACGATGCCGCGAAAGCTGAAAAGCTTACGGCAGAAGCTCAGCTCGAGGCAGCTAACAAACAACTCACTTCTTCTTCGATGCAGGGACAGGCGACAGGCCAGCAGGTTTCAGTCGCACAGAGTTTAATAACGCAGCGCCAGGCTGATCTTGATTTTGCAAAGCTCCAGCTAAGCTATGCAACGATCATCGCTCCTGCTTCCGGACTTGCTTCCAAAAAAAACATACAGATGGGACAATACATCAATGCCGGTACGCCTATGTTTTCCATTGTTTCTGAAAGCGGAATGTATGTAGTGGCTAACTTTAAGGAAACACAACTTGAAAAAATGAAAACAGGTTTGCCTGTAGAAGTAAAAGCAGATGCATATCCCGACCAGGAAATACCCGGAACGGTGTATTCTTTTTCTCCGGCCACAGGTGCGAAGTTCAGTCTTCTTCCGCCGGATAATGCCACAGGAAATTTTGTGAAAGTTGTTCAGCGTGTCCCGGTAAAAATAAAACTGAATACCGATAAAGAAACCATGGAAAGGCTGAGAGCCGGAATGAGCGTGAGTGTGTCGGTGAAAATAGATTAATCGTTTCCTCTTTACGGTTTACAGTTTTTGTAAACCGTAAACTGCAAACTGTAAACAAATGGTAGAAACAGGTTTTAGAAAATTCATCATCACCTTCACCGTCATTCTTGCAGCGCTGCTTGAACTGATTGATACCACTGTTGTGAATGTTTCCCTGCCACAAATTATGGGAAACCTCGGAGCAACACTTGAAGATGTCGGCTGGGTGGTCACTGCTTATGCTGTCGCGAATGTGATTATCCTTCCCATGAGCGGGTGGCTGAGCAACCGTTACGGAAGAAGAAATTATTTCACGGCATCCATTATCCTTTTCACGATCGCTTCCTTCTTTTGCGGAAATGCACATACGATCTGGGAGTTGATTATTTTCCGCTTCATACAGGGGATCGGCGGCGGCGGTTTGTTATCTACAGCGCAAGCTATCCTTATTGAATCCTGGCCCAAGAAACAACTCGGTACTGCGATGGCTTTGTTCGGACTTGGTGTTGTTGTTGGACCTACCTTCGGCCCGACGCTCGGAGGAATTATTACCGATCACTGGACATGGCCCTGGATCTTCTTCATCAATATTCCGCTTGGAATCATTGCAGTCCTTCTCACACTGAATTATATCAAGGATTCAATTCATGCACAAGACCAAAGCGATCACGTAGACTGGATCGGAATTATTTTGCTTACGGTTGGAATCGGTGCATTGCAGGTTGTCCTTGAGAGAGGAGAAAGTGAAGACTGGTTCAACAAACCTTATATTACTGTGCTGACCATCATTTCCGCCATTTCGATGGTGGGGTTTGTTTTGCAGGAATTATATACGGATCATCCCGTGGTCAATCTCCGCATCATGAAAAACCGTTCGCTCGCCATTGGAATGTTCACGACATTTATTCTCGGCTTCGGTTTGTTTGCTTCTGTTTTCATCTTTCCTATTTTCTGCCAGAACCTCCTTGGGTTCACGGCGCAACAAACCGGCGAGCTGCTGATCCCGGGAGGGCTTGCAACAATTATGATGATGCCGATTGTCGGCCGGTTGTTACAGAATAAAATTCCTCCGCAAATTCTTGCTTCACTTGGATTCTTTTTCTTTTTTCTTTTCACCTATACTCTTGGCAAATCAAATCTCACTTCAGGAGAAAGCAATTTTTATTTCCCGCTCATTCTTCGCGGAATCGGTTTGAGTCTTTTGTTTGTTCCGCTTACTTCACTTGCCTTCAGTGAAGTTCAGCCAAAAGATCTTTCGCAGGCGACAGGATTGAACAACATGATGCGTCAGCTGGGAGGTTCTTTCGGAATTGCGTTGATTACAACATTGATTCATCTCCGCCAGGGATATCACCGTTCTATACTTATCGAAAAAGTAAATCAATACAATCCTGATTTCGTTACACGGTTTAACGGGTTGTACAATTCATTTATCGCGAAAGGATACGCTGTTGTTGATGCAACGGCCATGGCTTACAAAGCCATTGAAGGAGCTGTTTTGAAACAAACCTTTCTGTTGAGTTACATGGATGGCTTCTGGTTTACCGGCGCATTTTTTATTCTATGCATCCCGCTGTTATTCCTGCAAAAGTTTAAGAAGAATGCACCGGTTGCTGCCGGCGGACATTGATCAGTCAACGGTAATCTCATCAATAAAAATAAAAGCATCACCTCCGGCTCCGGCATGCCATTCGGGTAGTTTGCCATAGTTCACCGCTTTTATTTTCACATAACGTACTTTTTGTTTCGGGAGCGTTGACGTGAACAACTGGAGCTGCGTATTGAAATCATTCGCAGCGATTGTATTTTCCGAAATCCTCGGTAACGGGAAATTTGTTGAATCATTAGAAAAGGAAAATTCAACCCTGGTCGGAAATAAAATCCATGAGCGAGTGTCTTGTAAAAACTCAGCGCTGCATTGGGAAACATCCTTCTCCTTTCCGAGATCAATCACGCATTCAAAATCCTGTGGCTGGTATCCCTGCCAGCCGCCTTTACGCCAGTCAACTCCTCCATAAATTCCATCAATCAAACCTTCATCGCCACCGGCAGTATATTGACGATTGTATTTCGAAAGGATTTTTATTTTCCAATCAGGATGAGGCATTTTGAAAAAGTTGGCAGTGACGACCTTGCTTCTCTCTACTCCATTCATCGTGATGGCTCTTACAGTTTTGATTGTATCAATTACAATTGGCGACTGATAAACTGAAGACTGATGATTAGGAATGGATCCATCCAGTGTATAATAAATCTTCTTATCTCCGATTGATGAAATGGCTACGGTGGTTTTATCCTTAAATACCATTTCCTTCGCTTTGATCGTTGGGATGATAGGATAATATTCCTCCCATGGAATTTCATGTCCCACCATGGAATCGTATATACTTGGACTTGAAAGATCATATCCTGAAATTATATCATCATAATCAATCACATGTTCAATTGCATTTGACTGATTGATGACAAACACTTTTCCATTTTCCAGGTTCAATTTTACTTTTGGAAACAAAGGCGTTTGAAGTGAAAAATATTTCATCCCGGGACAAACCTGGTATAAACCCATTGCACTCATCACATACCAGGCGCTCATTTGTCCGCAATCTTCATTGCCGATCAGACCATCAGGAGCGGCATGATAAAATTCCGTGAGAACTTGGTTTACACGCTGCTTTGTTTTTTCAGGCCTATTTATAACGTTGTACAGATAGGCCATGTGATGACTTGGTTCATTCCCATGAGCATACTGCCCGATCATTCCCGAAATGTCTGACTGTTCGCGTCCTGTGGTTTTAGTGCTTACTGAAAAAAGTGCATCTAACTTTCTTTCAAACTGGTCATTACCACCAACCATCCGAATTAAAGTTCCAATATCATGCGGAACAAAAAAAGTGTATTGCCATGCATTTGCTTCCGTGAAATTATTGTTTACTTCAAACGGATCGAACGGCTCCAGCCAGCCCCCATTTTTTCTTGGACGAATGAAACCGGTTACAGGATCGAAAAGATTTTTCCAGGATTGAGAGCGCTCCATGAAGTACTGGTAATCTTTTTCCTTTTTTAGAAGCGCAGCCATTTGAGCAATGCACCAATCATCATAAGCATATTCAAGAGTCTTGGAAACCGATTCACTTTCATCTTCCACGCTCAGGCACCCTTTTTCCATGTATAAACCTAATCCGTAACGGTCACCCATCATGGCACTTTTCTTCATCGCTTCAAAAACTTTTTCCATATCAAAATCCTTAATGCCTTTTACTGCAGCATCGGCAATCACAGAAACGGCATGGTAACCAATCATGCATTCCGTTTCATTGGAGGATAATTCCCAGACAGGAAGCAACCCTCCCTGGTCGTATTGAGCAAGAAATGTTTTGATGAAATCAAGCGTGCGCTTACGGTCAATGATCGTCATTAACGGATGCCAGGCACGAAATGTATCCCATAAAGAAAAAACGGTGTAATAATTAAATCCTTCCGCTTTGTGAATTTTCAAATCCCGTCCGCGGTATTGTCCATCCACATCGTTGTAAATATTCGGTTGAAGAAAACAATGATACAACGCTGTGTAAAAAATTTTAGTCTGGTCCTCTGTCCCACCACTCACTTCAATTTTATTCAATTCTTTTTGCCATGCATCGTGTGCTTCCCTTTTCACCTTTTCAAAATCCCAATGGGGAAGTTCCTCTGACATATTTTTCCGCGCTCCTTCTTCACTCACTGAAGACAATGAAACCTTCACCAGCAGCTTTTTACTTTTACCGATGTTGAATTTAAAAGATGCTTTTTCATCGTTGTCATAAATCTTTTCAATCTTCACTCCTGCAACAGGTTCTGAAAACTCTATCCTGTAAAAAACCCATTGATTTTTTGCCCATGCTTCCGATCTCCGTAATCCTTCAAACGTGGTCGCATTCAACTGGTGAATTTTTCCTTCCAGCAATTTATCACGATGAGTCAGATCCAAGACAACAGATGCCATTCCTTCGGAAGGAAAAGAATACCGATGCATCCCGACTCTTGCCGTTGAAGTGAGCTCAACTAAAATATTGTCACGTTTCAGTTTCACGGCATAGTAACCGGCGGAAGCACTTTCATCTGCATGAGAGAATTCCGAAGAATAAACTTTTCGATCGAATGATGGTTCACCCATCATCGCCATCAGCATCATGTCGCCATAATCAGAACATCCGGTTCCGCTGAGATGCGTATGTGAAAAACCATAGATCACCGAATCGCTGTAATGATAACCGCTGCAACCATCCCAGCTTCCGTCGATCCTTGTATCAGGTGAAAGCTGAACCATTCCGAACGGCATTGTTACACCGGGATAGGTATGACCATGACCGCCGGTGCCAATGAACGGATCGACGTATCGCGTGTAATCGGTCTGCGCTCTGCAAATAAGAGACACAAGAATCAAAAGACACGAAGCAAAACAGGATTTCGGATTAATAGTTTTTGATGCCGGATCTTTCCTCTTCATTTCACAAACTCCAAAGTTAGAATGGTTTTAATTACAAGGAGATTCCGTAACCGATTGCAAAAAGTAATTCAAAAGAAAAAAAGTGATGGTTTGCTTTTGCGCTTCCGATGGTGAGAACGTTGGCGTAGTTTGCAAAACATCCTTTAGCACCTGCTTCTGCAAAAAGATGTTTTCCGTATTCATATCTCAATTCTGTATCAAGGCCGATTATATACCCGGCCACATGAAAGACATTATCACGGTGTTCCCCAAAGAGCATCACGTCTGTTTTAGGAATGACGATTCCAGCACCGGGCTTCAGTACTGCATTCAACACATGCTTATGGTTTCCGCTTTGAAAAAATTTACACCGCTTCATCAGGTTCACCATTAAAAAATTTGCTCCATTGGTGTGTTCAAATAAGAGAAAGCGAGGAGAGATCAATGTATCCTTATCCACTTCGTGATCATGAATCGTTCCTTTAATATGCACCATTTGATATTGAGAGACTATATATTTTGCGTGATCAAAGCTTAGTTCTACTCCCAGGTCATGCCTGGAGTTAAAATAATAACCGAGACGATAGGAATACTGAGGGATGGAAATGTCGCGGTCAAAAAGATGCGACAGGTTCGGTCGATCTTCCGCCTTTACATCATACAGTGTGAAATCGTAATTGCCTGTTGAATGATCTTCAAAATGCAAATCACTTTTAGAAAACCAATCGGAATTGTAACCCCATGCAAAGTAAAGCGTGCCGCTATGTTTTTCAGGTTCTTCGGCCCGGTTGATCGTTTGTCCCGCTGAGCATATGGAAAGCATCAGCATGTAAAGAAGTAATTGAAATTTCATATCTGCTAAATTTCGCTGAGCAAGATACCTGCTTTTTCCTTTCCTGTTTCAGGGATGGAGATTTTTCGTGATTCATCGTAATCGATGCCCTGGGCTTTCAACAGCTGTTTCACTCTCCAGCCGTAAAAGGCAAGATACCCGAAACATGCAACTCCTGCCAGGTAGCTCCATTGGATTCCGAGCAATGAATCTTTTGCAAGATAACCCTGTAGCCAGCTGATCAATCCCCCGCCCATAATCATCATGATGAGAAAGCTGGAACCGTCGTTGGTGCGTTTCCCCAAACCTGCAATTGCAAGAGTGAAGATGCATGGCCATAAAGTGGAGCAAAACAATCCTACGCTGATGAACGCATAAACACTCACCATTCCATCGGCAAGGATTCCGATCATCAGTGAAGTAATTCCAAGCCCCGAAAAAATCATGAGCTGTCGTGCTGGATTTCCTTTGCTCATCATATCAGCAACAATAATAGCAATGATGACAAAGAAATATAAATAGAAGGGTTTCAGATCGTGGTTGGCCAGGAAATTCACAAAAAGAAATACAGCAAAGGCAGCGTAAGGCAAAAAGAATCGTAACATTTGTTTTGTTCCAGCTTTCAAATCAAAAGCACCCACTGCACCCGACCATCTTCCGATCATCAGGCTGGCCCAGAAAAGAGAAACGTAAGGAGCTACCTGGTCGGTGGGAGTGCCCAAATGCTGCCGCATGAATTCGGGAAGATTGGATGCCGTGGAAACTTCCACTCCCACATATACAAAGATGCCGATCATTCCGAGCCAGAGTTGCGGATAGCTTAGTGCACTCTTTCTTGCAACGGAGCTTTTCTGCATGCCAGTGTCATCCTCATGATGAATTTTATTCGGCAACGAAGAAAATTTAAAGAGCACTGCCACTATAATAAATGCTGCACCTAATATTAAGTAAGGTGTTTTTACAGACTCCAGGTTTTCAAGTTTTGCTCCAGCCTTCAAAGAACCGAAGATGGCTAAGCTTACGATGACGGGACCGATCGTTGTACCGATGTTGTTGATTCCGCCTGCAAGGCTCAACCGTTGCGATCCTTTTTTGGGATCGCCGATATTGATGGCGAGCGGATTTGCTGCCGTTTGCTGTAAAGAAAATCCAAGACCAACAATAAACAACCCGCTGATCATTAAACCAAATGAAGAAGTCATGGCTGCCGGATAAAACAATAATGTACCGAGTGCCGAGAATACCAATCCGAATGCAATTCCGTTTTTATATCCGATGCGGTTGAGAATATCTCCGCCGCTGATTCTTGAAACCAGAAAATAAATAAGTGATCCGACAGTGTAAGCCACATAAAACGCGACAGAGATCAGCTGGCTTTGCCATTGTTCAAGGTTCAGATGTTCTTTAAAAACAGGAATGAGAATATCATTACTGGCCGCGACAAATCCCCAGAAGAAAAAGACGGAGATGAGAATCGGAATGGATGCTTTACCTGAAGTCTTGTTCATGGAGATTGGAATTTAATTAGCCTGCATGCAAAATAGACAGGAAAACTGCCGGAAATCGGGGTAAAACCATTTCACTATAAACAACTTATTCAACAATGCAGAATTGGAATTCCGGAAAATATTAGGTAAACTTTGTAAGGTTAATCCATGTCTAACTCTAAAAATTAATCATCATGAATTCACTTCAAAAAATTGAAACCTGGGGCGACCTGCACCAGGCCAAGTGGTTTCCTGTACTGCGTATTATTTTCGGGATGATCATATTTTTCAAAGGAGTTTACTTTATACAGAATACAGATGCGATTTATAATATGATTGCGCACAGCGCTGTTTCCATCTATGCTGTTTTCCTGGCACACTATGTAGCGCTTGCACATTTAATGGGCGGTTTTTTAATCATGATCGGGTTGGTGACAAGGCTTGCCGTCATTTTCCAGATTCCCATCCTGATCGGGGCCATCATTTTTGTAAATGCGGATAAAGGTTTCTTTACGATTCACTCCGAACTTGGTCTTTCCATTTTGGTGCTGATCCTTCTCATTTTCTTTCTCATTTTCGGATCAGGAAAATTTTCTGCGGATGCATTTATGAGGACGCATGAGCATACGTGAAAGTACGTATGGACGCATGAGATCAGGTGCGCAAGTTGAAGAGAAAGTGGGAAAGTGCGAGCATGTTCAGATCCCTCGAAATTTAAGGGACAAAAAAACGGGAACCTGTTCGAGTTCCCGTTTAAAATTTTGTAGTGTTTTGTGTTACTTTACTCTTTTAACGTTTACAGCGTTCAAGCCTTTTTTTCCTTCTGTAACTTCAAACTCTACCATGTCGTTCTCACGGATTTTGTCAACCAATCCACTGTGATGAACAAACACTTCAGCGTTTGTGTCGTCAGCGACAATGAAGCCGAACCCCTTCGCCTCATTAAAGAATTTTACTTTTCCTGTTTTCATTAAGTGTTTAATTTGTTCACAAAAGACAGACAGCACCCGTTAACATCTGCTCCTGCGAGTATTTATATTTTAATTTGCGGGTTACTAATACTTTAATTTAAGCGCCAAAGATGAAAATTATATTTCAGGTTTACAAGGCTATAGAAAAATTATCCTGCTCCCAATAATTGCTTAACTAGCTGAGAAACAACTTTATTGTCAGCTTTTCCCGCAAAATGTTTGGAGGCAGCACCCATTACTTTACCCATTTCAGCGGCGCTTTTTGCCCCCACCTGGTCAATAATTTTTTTCAATTCAGCCTTAATTTCCTCCTCGCTCATTTGCTTTGGAAGATATTTTTCGATGACGGCAATTTCCTCCTGTTCAGTTTTGGCCAAGTCGGCCCTGTTTTGCGCGAGGTAAATATCCACGGATTCCTTTCTTTGTTTGACCAGCTTCTGAAGCATTTTCATTTCATCTTCCGGTGAAATGTTTTCGCTGCCGGAAGTTTTTGCAAGCAGGATAGCTGATTTCACAGCCCTTAAACTCCGGACAGTCGCTTCGTCTTTTGCAAGCATGGCAGTTTTAAGGTCGGCATTGATTTTTTCTTCGAGTGTCATGATGAATTTAAAAGAGATTAATTTATGAGTTAGTATATACCTGAAAGAAAATGTCCCCGCTAATCAGGCAGGGACAAATTTAATAAACAACACTCAACATGAAACAACAATACTCTTTCAATCTACATTGTCATGAAGAAACGAATTGTTCGGCCGGATTTCGGTTTTCTTTTCGTCCTCATTTGTTAATGTATAGCGGGATATATTCGATTCGCTTGAATGCGGAACTGTGTCCAGCTTGATATTTCTTCTTTTATAAGCCGGCTCTTTTTCCATATCCGTAAGATTATTTGAATGCCCAATTCGGTAGCTCAGCTCCTTCAGCTTCATGATCCGCTCGCGTGATTTTCGAAGCTGCTCTTCCGTAGTGCTGTCTCCTGAATTTTGTTCATCAATTTCAGAAGGGTTTTCTTCCTTCCTGGTTACGGGTTTATCTTCTGAAGATGGATTTTTACCTCCAAGCTCAAACTCAAACACGATTTCTTTGGAAGGCTGGGAAGGAGTGTCCTTCAGCTGTGGCTCTTCCGATTTTCCAAACATCATCGGCTCAAGGATTTCACGATCCTGCTCCGCTGATTTTTTTACGGGAGCTTCGCCTTTCACCGGCGCATACAGATCCGTAACATTCTTTTTCACCCTGCTTTCTTCTTTGCCTTGTTCTTCACGGGTTTTAAATCCGGTTGCGATAATAGTAACGCTTACTTTTTCTCCCAGCGTTTCATCCACACAATTTCCCCAGATGATATCAGCGGTTAACCCGGCTTCATCCTGGATGTAATCCGTAATTGCACCGATTTCATCCATGGTAACTTCCTTGCTGCCGGATGCAACATTCATAAGAATGTAGCGCGCACCTTTAATATTGTTATCATTGAGAAGTGGTGAAGCCAATGCCTGCTCAACAGCCTTGATGGCCCTGTTCTCTCCTTCTGCAATGGCAGAACCCATAATGGCTACTCCGCTGTCGGACACCGCTGTTTTCACGTCTTCAAAATCAACATTGATATAACCGGTCACCGTAATGATCTCTGCAATTCCTTTTGCCGCCGTTGTAAGAATATCATCTGCATGCGAAAATGCTTCCGACAACTTAAGGTTCCCGTACATCTCGCGTAACTTATCGTTGCAGATGATGAGAATAGTGTCGACGTTGTTTTTCAGCTGTTCGATTCCTTCATCAGCCTGGTGTTTTCTTTTCTTTCCCTCGAATGCAAAAGGAACGGTGATAATTCCCACTGTGAGAATGCCCATTTCTTTAGCCGTCTGCGCAATGATTGGAGCAGCGCCGGTTCCGGTACCGCCGCCCATTCCTGCCGTGATGAATACCATTTTGGTATCCGCCAAAAGCTTGCGCACATCATCAATGTTTTCAATGGCTGCATTTTTCCCGATCTCGGGAATAGAGCCTGCACCGCGGCCTTCCGTCAGGCTCATGCCGAGCTGAATTTTTGTCGGCACGGGAGAAATTTCAAGTGCCTGGGCATCGGTGTTGCAGATGATAAATTCCACGCCCTTTATTCCCTGGCGGAACATGTGGTTGACTGCGTTGCTTCCGCCGCCGCCAACGCCGATTACCTTGATAATCGATTCCTGGTCTTTCTGAAGTTCAAATTCCATTTTAAATGTTTTATGTTGTTTATTGATTGTTGATTTGTTGTTTCATTATTTCATTTCCTTGTCTTCTCCCTCTTCTTTCAACCAGTCTTCAAATATTTTGAAGAAGCCTCCTTTCGTCTTGGTGCTTTGCAATACGCCTTTTCTTTCTTTATCATTTACAATGACAGGGCGCGACCTGTTTTCTTTTTCCAGCTCAAAAAATCCTTTGATCACAAGACCAACACCGGTTGCATACATCGGGCTCATCAGTTCATCCGCTCCTTTTGCTAGATGTTCATTGGGATAGCCGATGCGTGCGTCCATGCCTGTGATAAATTCAACCAGCTGAACGATGTGTTTCAGCTGGGCGCCGCCACCGGTGATTACAATTCCTGCAATCAGCTTCTTTTCGTATCCTGAATTTTTAATTTCGTAATAAACATGTTCAATGATTTCTTCCATCCTTGCCTGGATGATGTTCGCCAGGTTCCTGACAGAAATCTCCTTTGGCTCGCGTCCGCGCAAACCGGGAATCGAAACAATTTCGTTCTCCTGGTTTTCACTCGCCAGCGCAGAACCGAATTTTATTTTCAGCAGCTCCGCCTGCTTCTGGATAATCGTACAACCTTCCTTTATATCATCGGTAATTACATTTCCGCCGAAGGGAATCACAGCCGTATGACGGATCACTCCGTCCTGGAAAATTGCAATGTCGGTAGTTCCGCCGCCGATGTCCACGAGCACTACGCCTGCTTCCTTTTCTTCGTCGGTCAGCACAGACTCAGAGCTTGCAAGAGGCTCCAGGAAAAGACCGGCCGTTTCAAGACTGGCACGCTCCACGCATTTGTAAATATTTTTAGCCGCCGTTATCTGGCCGGTGATGATGTGACAATTGGCTTCAAGGCGCATGCCCGACATGCCGATCGGGTTTTTTACACCCTGCTCGTTGTCCACGATGTATTCCTGCGGAATCACGTGAATGATTTCTTCTCCCGGTGGCATGGCCAGCTTAAACATGTCTTCCACAATGGCGTCAATGTCGAGCTGGTTGATCTCATCTTCAATGGTCTTGCGGGTACGCATACCCCTGTGCTGAAGACTTTTTATATGCTGACCCGCAATCCCGACATACACTTTTACAACGTGAACATTGGATTTGGCTGACGCCTCTTCCACCGAACGCTTGATGGAATCAACGGTGTCGAGGATGTTGCTCACCACGCCGCGCGTTACGCCTCTTGATTCCGACTTTCCGTGACCTAGTATTTCGATTTTGCCGAACTCGTTTTTCTTACCAACGATGGTGCAGATTTTTGTAGTTCCGATGTCGAGCCCGACAATAATTTCATTATTTCCCATTGACTATTTTTTAGTGCAGACGATTTGATCTTTATATTTTAAATTGATCGTGTTGTATTTGTCCCAGCCTTGCCTGCTAAGTCCTTCTTTATAAAAAAGGAAAAGCTTGTCAAGTTTTTCACTGATCTCCTTCATGTATCCGTTCATTCCGGTTATATCACCGAAAAGGATGGTATGATGACCGACGCGTGGAACCAATTCCAACTCCCCGGCAGGATTCACATAGATCTGTTCAACCTGTGCATTCCAGAAGTCATGACGACGAATGTAATCGGCAAGCATGCATGCTTTTTCAAGTGTCCTGGCATGAAATGAAGTGTCGGCTGCTTCCTTATTTCCCGGTACACGCACACGATGCATGGCTTCCCTGTCTGTAATGAAACCGTTTACAAGCGGCACCGATGCTGAATATTTTTCCGACAACGGCATGAACATTCCCTCTTCGTCTACATAAAAGCTTTCATTGAAACCATTCATAATTCTTACAACCGGGTTGCGTGGAATCACTTCAACATCGAGCCTTCCATCAACGGCTGAAAATACTTCGGCGCGTGCAACGAACGGATTGTTATTGATGATATTTTCCAACAAAGAAATGTTAATAGCATTCAACGGTTTTCCTTCGAGCACTCCGAACTTATCACGGATCACCTGCCGGATATCGTTCTCTTCTATGAAGCCGATATTAGCCGGGTTCGTCATGACAATGTTCACTTCACTGCAAAGCATGGCATGCTGCCTTTTTTCTGTGAACCCCACGGTGATAAAGAATCCCGCTATCACAAAGCTCCAGCCTGCGAGTCGAGAAATTTTTTTCCAGTTAACCTGTTTCAGCTTCTTATGCATGAGAACTGTTTTTTTCTAATTGATGTTTAATGGGACTTACCAGCTGATCAATGTCACCGGCTCCAAGGGTGAGCAGCACGTCTGTCTTTTTTTCACCCAGGATTTTTAAGACGTCATCGGCGGAACACATGATTTTATCCTTGATCGAAACTTTATCAAAAATTATTTTTGAAGTAACTCCCTTGATCGGCAATTCCCGGGCGGGATAAATATCCAGCAATATCAATGCATCCAGCATGGAAAGACTTTTTGCAAAGCCCTCGGCAAAATCACGGGTGCGCGAATACAGGTGAGGCTGGAAAATCCCGGTTATTTTTTTCCCCGGATACAATTCACGAACAGATGATATGCATGCGCGCAACTCCTCGGGGTGATGGGCATAATCATCAATAAACACGGTAGGTCCTGTTCTCACCCTGTAATCAAATCTTCTTTTCACTCCCGTATAAGAATGAAGCGCCGCAGAAATTTTATCCGGGCTGATACCCAGCTGTCGTACCGCTGCAATTGCCGCCACGGCATTTTCCACGTTGTGTTTCCCCGGCATTTCAGAGGAGAGATCAGCTATCGTACTGCTGCTGTTGTTCCAGTTGAAGTGATATTGATGATTTTTTATTTCAATCCCTGAAGCCGAATATTCACAGGCTCCATCCACAGAATACTCGGAATGATTCAGTCCAAGATCCTTCAACGGAAGATCCTTCTTGCTGATGAGCTTGCCTCCCGGCTTCAGCTGCTGCGCAAACAGCCTGTACGAATCTTCCAGAAATTTTTTATCTCCGTAAATATCCAGGTGGTCGGCATCCATGGATGTGATGATAGCAATGTCAGGATGCAACGTAAGAAACGAACGATCGTATTCATCTGCTTCCACCACAAAAATATTTTTCGAAGAACTTTCCCTTGACAGCAGCAGGTTGGAATGATAATTTTTTGATATGCCACCAAGAAAAGCCGTGCAGTCAACACCGGACGCTCTCAGCAAATGAGCAATCATTGAGGACGTGGTGGTTTTCCCATGTGTCCCTGCCACAGCAATTGTAAAATTGTTTTTCGTCACCAGGCCAAGGACTTCTGACCGTTTCATCAGCGTGAATTTGTGTTCCAGAAAATAATTCAGCTCAGCGCTGTCTTTTGGAATAGCCGGTGTATATACAATAAGTGTATTGTGAAGTACCAGCCCGGTATGCCGCAACGCCGAAGGAATGTTACGGATATCGTCTTCAAAATGGATTTCGATTCCTTCATCGATCATTTCATCTGTCAGCTCAGTCGGTGTTTTATCATATCCTGCCACAAACTTTCCTTCCGCCTTGAAATACCTTGCAAGCGCAGACATTCCAATGCCACCGATGCCAATGAAATAGACGTTGTGAATGTGTTCGAAGCTCACTTTACAGTTTAATGTTTACAGTTATGCTCTTTTAATTTTTTTCTGTCAGCATTGAATATACTTCGCCTGCGATTTTTGCAGCAGAGTTCTTTAATGCCAGCTTTGCAATATTTTCTTTCAGATCGTTTTGCATTTTATCATTGGTTACAAGATCAATGGCTGCCGGAACCAGTTTCTCTTTCGCTTCAGAATCTTTCACCATCAGAGCTGCATTTTTATTCACCAGCGCCATCGCATTTTTTGTCTGATGATCTTCTGCAACATTTGGTGAAGGAACCAGGATGGCAGGCTTTGCAACCAATGCCAATTCGGAAATAGAACTGGCGCCGGCCCTGGAGAGGATCACATCGGCTGCTGCATATGCCAGGTCCATTCGTTGGATAAAATCGAAAACCTTAACGGAAGAAGCATCCTGGTCTTTAGTAACAGATTTTGCTTTTTCAAAAAATAATTTTCCTGTCTGCCAGATCAGCTGAATATTTTTCTCTTTCACCAGCGACAAGCAATTTGCAATGCTTTCATTCATCGTTCTCGCGCCCAAACTTCCGCCGATTACGAGCACTGTTTTTTTACCTCCAGACAAACCAAAATGCTTTAATGCTTCTTCTCTCTTGCCACTGATCTCCTGGATATCCTGCCTTACCGGATTTCCCGTCAATACAATCTTGTTTTTCGGGAAATAGCTTTCCATATTATTATAAGCCACACAAATCTTCTGCACGCGCCTGGATAAAATTTTGTTCGTGACACCTGCGTAAGAATTTTGCTCCTGTATCAGCGAAGGAATTTTCATGGATGTTGCTGCATATAAAAGCGGCGCGCTGGCATAACCACCGACACCGATGGCAACATCCGGTCTGAACTGCCTGATAATTTTCTTTGCTTTCAACACACTTGAAATAATTTTGAACGGCAGCAGTATATTCGACCAGGTGAGCTTACGTTGGATTCCGCTGATGTTTAACCCGATGATTTCATATCCTGCTGCAGGAACTTTTTCCATCTCCATTCTTCCATTGGCCCCGACAAACAGTATTTCATTTTCTTTATTCACTTCTTTCAGGGCATTTGCTATTGCGATAGCAGGGAAAATATGACCACCGGTTCCTCCCCCGCTGATAATTGCTTTTATTTTATTCTGTGGCAAGTTCAGCTCCTCCTTCTTTCTTTTCTTTCTCCACCTGCCGGCTTACACTCAGCACAATTCCGATCGCCAGGCTTGTAAACCAGATGGACGTTCCGCCCATGCTCAGCATTGGCAACGGCTGGCCGGTTACGGGAAATAAATTGACGGCTACCGCCATATTTATCATGGCCTGGAAAACAAGACTGAATGTGCATCCCACGGCCAGTAATGTTCCGAAGGCCATGGGACTATGAATGACACATCGTATGACACGAAGAAACAACAGCACATAAAGAAATATTATAAAGATGCCTCCGAGCAACCCTTCCTCTTCAATGATGATGGCATAGATAAAATCAGAATATGGATGAGGCAGGAAATTTTTTTGAGTGCTGTGACCCGGGAATTTCCCGATGATCCCTCCTGTCGCAATGGCAATTTTCGCCTGTTGTGTCTGGTAATTTCCTTTGTCATCACCGCTGACGAAGTTTTCAATCCTTGCTTTCCATGTTCCCACGCGACCCTGACTTTTTGAAAGCAATGCGATTCCCACAAAAACAGAAACGCAGACTGCACCGATCAATCCGAGTATGACTATATATTTCATGTTGATCCTTCCGATGAACATCAGGAAACAACAGGTTGCAAACAGAACTGCAGCCGTTGAAAAGTTAGCAGGTAAAATCAATCCACAAACAATAAGGACGGGAATCATGATCGGTAAAAATGCCGTTTTGAAATCCTTGATGTTGTCCTGCTTTTTTGACAACATACGCGCCACGTACATGATGAGAGCAAGCTTCGCGAGATCAGAAGTCTGGAATGAAAGATTGATTCCCGGGAGCGTCAGCCAGCGGCTTGCATCATTCAGGTTTGTTCCCATCACCAGGGTCAACGCCAAAAGAGGAATTGTCAGCAACAGCGCAATCTGTGAGATGCGTGAATAATATGTATACTTTACGAGGTGCGCTGCATACATCAATCCTATCCCAAACACCAGGATGAATAAATGTTTTAAGAGGTAATATTCCGTGTTACCGCTTTTGTATTTATACGCAAGTGTTCCCGTAGAGCTGTAAACGGCCACGAGAGAAAAAAGCGAAAGGAAAAAGACAATCATCCAGATCGTTCGATCGCCCCGGAAATATTTATCAAGCCAGGTGATATGCATATTGGTTTAAGGTTTAAAGTTTACTGTTTACAGTTCACGGTTAAACAGCCAAACTGTAAACCGTAAACTGTAAATCATTACAATGCTTTTACTGCTTTTTTAAACTGGCGTCCGCGATCTTCGTAATTTTCAAACAGGTCGAAGCTTGCACATGCCGGTGAAAGCAGCACTACATCACCGCTCTTGCCGATACGGTAGCTGGCTTTTACAGCTTCGTCCGCCGACATCGTTTCAACAATTTTTTCTACCGAGCCCTTGAAAGCTTTAATGATTTTCCGGTTGTCCTTCCCGAGACAAACAATGGCTTTCACCTTTTCTTTCACCAGGTCTTCCAGCATGGTATAATCATTTCCTTTGTCAACGCCGCCGAGAATAAGAATCACCGGTTTGTTAAAGCTTTCAAGTGCATACCACGTAGAATTGATATTGGTTGCTTTTGAATCATTCACAAATTCAATTCCGTGAACGGTGGAAACATGCTCGAGCCTGTGCTCGATGCTGCGAAAATCAGAAAGGCTTTCACGTACAATTTCTTTCCTGAGATCGAGTACGCGCGCTGCAATTCCCGCAGCCATTGAGTTGTAGAGGTTGTGTTTTCCCTGTAATGCTAGTTCGTGTATGTTCATCGAGTATTGGTTTATGTTGGTTTGTATATGTATTAGTTGGTCTTCAAGCCAGGCGCCCTTTTGAAGTTTTTTTTTTATGGAGAAAGGAAGTTGCTGCGCGTTTATCTTTTGCTGCCCGATGTATTGGCCCGTGATTTCATCATCCGCGCAATAGATAAATGAATCTTTACCGGTCTGGTTTTGTGTAATGCGGAATTTTGAGAGAGCATATTTTTCAAGGTCATCATCGTAACGATCAAGGTGATCAGGCGTAATGTTGGTAAGCACTGCGATGTCACATTTAAATTCATGCATGTCGTCCAGCTGGAAGCTGCTCAGCTCGATGACATAATAATCGTGGTCATGTTCTGCAACCTGGAGAGCAAAGCTCTTTCCCACATTTCCTGCAAGACCAACATTCAATCCCGCCTTCTTCAGAATATGATGTGTCAGCAGCGTAGTGGTCGTTTTACCATTTGTTCCTGTAATGCCGATCATCTTTGCCTTCGTATACCTTCCTGCAAATTCAATTTCAGAGATGACAGGAATATTTTTTGACTTTATTTTCCGGATGATTTCAACCTTACCGGGAATGCCGGGACTTTTTATCACTTCATCAGCATTCAAAATTTTTTCCGGCGAATGTTCTTCCTCTTCGTACTCAATGGAATGTTTCGCCAGGAGTCTTTTGTATTTCTCTTCAATCTTTCCCTTATCTGAAACAAATACCTCCAGGCCTTTTTTGTGAGCCAGTACCGCTGCTCCAACACCGCTTTCCGCGGCACCGAGTATGACCATTCGCTTTCCCATCATCTTAATTTCAACGTAACGAATGTGACAATGGCCAGCATAATCCCGACAATCAGGAAACGGGTGACGATCTTTGATTCATGGTATCCTTTCTTCTGGTAATGATGATGCAGCGGCGACATCCTGAACAGGCGGTGTTCGCGCGCATATTCAATTCCACGTTTTCTTTTCTGGTATTTGAAATAACTTACCTGCAGAACCACCGATAAGTTTTCGACCAGGAAAATTCCGCACAGCACCGGGATCAGCAATTCTTTCCGGATGGCAATGGCAAACGTTGCAATGATTCCCCCGAGAGCGAGGCTTCCCGTATCACCCATAAATACCTGGGCCGGGTATGCGTTGTACCATAGAAATCCTACGCAGGCACCTACAAAAGCAGCAATGAAAATTACCAGCTCACCTGCATTCGGGATGTACATTATGTTCAGGTAATTTGCGAATACGACGTTGCCGGAAACGTAAGCGAGAATTCCAAGGGTCGAACCGATGACGGCTGATGTTCCTGTCGCAAGTCCGTCAATTCCATCGGTGATGTTGGCGCCATTGGAAACCGCAGTAATAATGAGTATGACAATCGGAATGAAAATGATCCACGCATACTTTTTATATCCGTCACCCATCCATGCAAGCAGCCAGGCATAATCAAATTCATTGTTCTTGTAAAAAGGAATGGTGGTTTTTGTCGACTTGACATTTTCAGGTGAGAACAAATAGTTCGCATTTTTCTGCATGTCATCAACAATATTTTTTGATTCGCGTGCCACTTTTAATTCTTCGGACGAGGCCATCTTTTCCCTGGCCACTACGTTCGGATTGAAGTAGAGCGTGCAGCCGATGATCAATCCCAAACCGATCTGTCCGAGAATTTTAAACTTGCCCGCCAATCCCGCTTTGTCTTTCTTAAACACCTTGATGTAGTCATCAATGAAACCTATCAGGCCAAGCCAGATAGTGGTTACAATCATGATGATGACGTAAACATTCATCAGACGTGCAAACAAAAGCGTGGGAATAAGGATTCCGGAAAGGATGATGAATCCACCCATGGTAGGAGTTCCCTGCTTTGTTTTTTCACCTTCCAGACCGAGATCACGGATGGTTTCACCGATTTGTTTTTTGCGGAGATGTTTGATAATTCTTCCGCCGAATACCATGGAGATCAGTAGTGAGAGAATGATTGCACATGCTGCACGGAACGAGATGTACTGGAACACTCCTGCTCCCGGGAAATCAAATTCCTTTTTTAAATACAAGAAGAGATAGTACAACATGGTTACTCTATATTTTTAAACATCTCCTGCAAAATTTTCTTATCATCAAAAGGGGTTCTTACGCCCTTCACTTCCTGGTATTTTTCATGTCCCTTGCCGGCCACTAAAATGATATCGCCCGGCATGGCCAGCTGCACAGCTGCCTTGATGGCTTCCTTCCGGTCGACAATGGAAATAGTTTTCATTACTTCTCCCGGTCCGATTCCTTTTTCCATCTCATGAATAATTTCGGACGGATCTTCGGAGCGCGGGTTGTCAGAAGTAAGAATGACTTTATCGCTGAGCTCGCAGGCAATCTTTGCCATCACAGGCCGCTTGCCCGAATCGCGGTCTCCTCCGCAACCGACAATGGTAATGACACGTCCCTGGCCGGAACTCACGTCGTGAATCGTTGACAACACATTTTGCAATGCATCGGGAGTGTGTGCATAATCGACGACACCAATAATTTTCTTTTTGGAAGAGATATAATCAAAACGTCCTTCCACCGGCTGAAGACGGCTCAGCTCCGTCAACACGTTCATTTTATTTTCTCCGAGCAAAACAGCAGTCGAATAAGCAGCCGTGAGATTGTATGCATTGAAACTACCCACCAGCTTGCAGTGAACTTCCTGTCCGTCCAGGTTAAGGATCAATCCTGAAAAATGATTTTCAATGAGCCGGCATTTGTAATCACCCATTGAACGCAGGCTGTATGTATACTTTTTTGCTTTCGTATTCTGGAGCATCACGTTCCCGTTTTTATCATCCACGTTGGTGAGCGCAAATGCATCTGCGGGAAGCATATCGAAAAAAGCTTTCTTTGCTTTTACATATTCTGCAAATGTTTTGTGATAGTCGAGGTGTTCATGTGTGATGTTGGTAAAAACTCCTCCTGAAAATTTTAACCCGCTCACCCGTTTCTGAATCACGGCATGAGAGCTCACCTCCATGAAACAATGTGTGCACCCTTCGTCCACCATTGCCGAAAGGAGCGCATGAAGCTGGATCGGATCCGGTGTGGTGTGAGTGGCAGGAATCACCTGGTCGTTAACCATGTTTTTCACCGTTGATAAAAGACCGGTGCCAAACCCGAGTGCGCGGAACAATTGGTACAGCAATGTAGCCGTGGTGGTCTTCCCATTGGTACCGGTAATGCCAACAAGTTTTATTTTCTCTGAAGGGTTGCCATAAAAATTAGAAGCAACCTGCGCAAGCGCCGCTGCACTGTCACTGACGCGCACATAAGTCACACCTTCTGTCAAATTTTTCGGAAGCTGCTCACAAACGACTGCAACAGCACCTTGTTCAACCACTGCTTTGATATACTGGTGGCCATCCGTTTGAGTTCCCCGTACTGCAACAAATAAGCTTCCTTCCTTGGTTTTACGTGAGTCAAAACAGATGTCGCTGATAGAAATATCAGTTGATCCTGACACATCAAGAATTCCTGTTTTATAAATAATGTCTTTTAAAATCCTCACTTAAAAATTTGCTTCTATCAGTTCAAATCAATTATTACCTGCTGGCCTCTTTGAACACGTGTGCCTGCTTCAACAGACTGTCGCGTTACCATGCCTTTGCCGTTAAGGCGAACTCTCAACCCGTGATTTTCCAATACATGAACAGCATCCTTCGCTCCCATTCCAACCACATTCGGAACCAGTCCAGATATTATTTTTCTTTCTGAGAGAACGACAGCATTGTCTTTATAAGTTGGAGTGACCCACGGAGCATCTGAGTTGAAAGAGCTGGCAGTCACATCCAGCTGTGCAAATATTTTTTTCAGCTCTTTTTGAGAACCGGCCTTTGCAAGCGGCAAGCTGCTAACCGGTGAATCATTCACCGGAACCGTGTCATGCATTTCCATTTCATTTGAATACACTTTGTCAGCAATCTCTTTGAACACAGGCGCTGATACAGCTCCGCCGTAATACACATCGTTGGAAGGTGCGTACACGACTACCATGCAGGAATACTTCGGTTGTTCGGCGGGAAAATATCCAACGAACGATGCCTGGTAAGTCATGTGGGTTTTATCGTACCCAAACTTGTTATTGAAAATCTGGGCTGTGCCGGTTTTCCCTGCAATCCTGTAACAGGATTTATTCAATGAAGAAGCAGTGCCATTTTGCACGACACCTTCCAGCAGCTTTTTTGCTTTTGCAAGAGCAATGGGAGAAGCAATCGAATCTTTAATAATAACCGTTGGAAAAGATTTTACCAGTGAACCATGGTAACGCTCTTCTCTTACAAATTTTGGTTTCACCATTCGCCCGTTATTGGCGATGGCATTGTAGAATGTGAGAATCTGGAGTGGTGTCAGTTTCACTTCGTAACCGATCGCCATTTGCGGCAGCGAACCCGCCCACCAGTCCTTGTCCTTAGTATCTTTAATACGCGGATTTCCTTCTCCTTCGATTTCCAGTTTAAGAGGTCTGTCGAGGCTGAATCTTTTCAGCTGGTCGACAAAGTCCTGCTGGTGTTTGTTGTAGGCCTGGTAAATTACTTTTGAGATGCCGACATTCGAAGAGCTTTCAAACGCCTGCGCGACAGACAGGCGGCTGCTTTTCGGAGCATGAGAATCCTTCATGATATGATTGAAAAAAACACACTGGCCGTTGCCGACAAATACAGAGTCAGTTGGTTCAACCAATCCGTCATCCATGGCAGCGAGGAGTGACGCCATCTTCATGGTGGATCCCGGCTCGGTGGCTTCTGCTATTACGTAATTAAAATTTTCGATGTAGTTCCCCTCAGCGGTTCGTGAGAGATTGGCAATGGCTTTTATTTCTCCCGTGGCCACTTCCATCAGCACGGCGCAACCATGATCGGCATTGTGCGCCTGGAGATGCTCTTCCAATGCATGTTCTGCAACATCCTGGATATTCACATCAAGTGTTGTGACAATATCGTTGCCGTCCTTCGGTTCAATTTCATCTTTGTCATTGATGGGAATCCAGATGCCGCCGGAAATTTTTTGCATCAGTCGTTTACCGCTCACTCCCTGCAGCTGCTTGTTGAAAGAAGCTTCAATTCCAACGGGCTTTACTTCGCGCTGGTATCCAATGGTACGGGCTGCGAGCATTTTGAAAGGAAGTTCACGGACATTCCTGCGCTCCACCAGCATTCCTCCTTTATATCTTCCAAGGCGGAAGAGCGGAAAATTTTTCAGCTTCTGGAGTTCCGGGAAATGAATGTTGCGCTGAACAAGATGGTACCGTTCTCCGGCGGCACGAGCTTCACGAAGGTCCCGTTTGTACTCAAGCTTCGACCGGTCGCCGAATAGTTCTGACAAACACAGGGCAAGAGAATCCACGCCTTCATCAAACAATTCATTCGTGAGGCCGTCCGCTATCAAATCCATTCTTACATCATAAATAGGAACAGAAGTAGCGAGCATGCTTCCGTCATCGGAAAAAATATTTCCGCGCGAAGCTTCAATGTTTTTATAATCGGTGGTAAGGCTGTCGGCTTTTTGTCTCCAGTAATCACCCTGCACAAACTGAATTCTGAAAATCTGGACAATGATTGCAATCCCGAAAAGGCAGATGAAGAAGAAGATAATATATATCCTCCACATCATATCTTTTTTTACTTCCATTGTGTGTGTTTGTGTCGTGTTCGTTCCCGGGTTAAGCTTCAACCCCTGTATCCGTATTCTTATTTTTTTTCCTCGCTCCGCATAATGATTCTTTTGGGCGGCTCCAGCGGTTCTTTGATCTGCATCGGCGCCACTGCCTTAGCGACTTCCGATGGTTTGCTCCTGAACATCACATCCGATTCGGTTGAAATGTATTCAGCGCGCTTTTCATTCAACTCAATTTTGATTTTATCAATCTTCCTTATCGTACTTTCAGCATAATAACTGTTGCCGATGTAAAACATGATCAGCAACGTGATGAACAGGATGAAAGGCATGGCATGCACAATCTGGTTGCGGTCGAGTACACCAAAAACACCCATGACACGGACAAAATTTCTTGCCTGCTTTGACGGACGTTTTTTCTTCGGGGCTTCTTCCTCCTGTTCGGGCTCCTGCTCCTTTATTTTATTTTCTGCCATGATCAGATGCGTTCTGCTACTCTCAACTTTGCACTTCTTGCTCTCGGGTTCCGTCCCAGTTCCTCTTCAGAGGGAGTGAGTGGTTTTTTATCCACCGGCCTGAAGGGAACTCCTGCCATATTCCCGTATAAATCCTTTTCAACTTCTCCTTCAAATTTTCCCTTTGCCATGAAATTTTTTACGAGCCTGTCCTCCAGGGAGTGATAGGAAATGACCACCAGTCTTCCGCCTTTCATGATCAGGTCCGGGCATTGCATGAGCAATTCTTTCAAAGCACCTAGCTCATCGTTCACTTCAATGCGCAGTGCCTGGAATACCCTGGCGAAATACTGGTTTTCTGCTCCGCGGTCAGCACAGCTTTGGGTTTCTGATTTGAATTCGTTAACCGTACGGATCGGTTGTTTCCGACGGGATTCTGTAATTTTTTTTGCAAGTGTTTTTGCATTCCTCACCTCACCGTATTCAGAAAAAATCCGGACCAGCTGTTCTTCGCTATAGTCGTTGATGATATCGACTGCCGTCAGGGTAGCTTCCTCGTTCATGCGCATATCGAGTTCAGCATCAAACCGGGTGGAGAACCCGCGCTGCGGCTCATTGATCTGGTGCGATGAAATTCCCAAATCAGCAATCAACCCGTTAACCGGGAGGGCTTCGTAGTATTTCAGGAATCTCCTGATGAACCTGAAGTTATGACCGATTAACATGAAACGTTTATCACTGATTGTATTTTTCTGTGCATCTGCATCCTGGTCGAATGCAAATAATTTTCCCTGCGCCCCTAGTTGTTTCAATAATTCCCGTGAATGTCCTCCGCCTCCGAATGTCGCGTCCACGTATATCCCACCTGCTGAAATGCTGAGCGCCCTGATACTTTCATCAAGCAGCACGGGTTCATGATACATCATCAGCATTCTTTTTCCTGCCCATCACCTTCTCAGCCAGCTTCGAATAGTTCACCTTATCGTTCCTGATCATCTTATCAAATTCCTTTTGTGACCATAGTTCAATGCGGTTAGCATACGTGTACAGTACAATGTCTTTATCAATGCCGGCGTAATCGAGCAGCTGTTGCGGAACCAGCAAACGGTTCGTGTTATCCAGCTCCATGATGGTGGCTCCCCGGTGATACTTGCGGATAAACTCACGGTTTTCTTCCACGAATAAATTAAGGTTGTTCACGTCCTCGCTGATCTTCTCCCATTCTCTCTTTGTATACACCACGAGATGCTTTTCAATGCCACGATGCACCACAAACAGCGTTTGCTCTTTTGCGGGAATCTGTTTTTTCAAACCTGCCGGAAGAAGGAACCGGCCTTTTGAATCAACTGTACTTGGAAACTCTCCGATGAAACCCGCCATTCAAAGATTTTTTTGCTGCCGCTAATGTAAAACAATTTCTACCACTTCCTACCACTTTTTACCACTTTTGTTGAAAACTTTTTTTTCGCACTATTTTCAGAGGAAAGATTCTGCTGAGCTTCCGTCATTGATTAGAAAAAGGGATTCTTCAAAAAGAAAATGATGCCTTGCGTATTGAGGAAGGAATGAAGTTCGTTTTTCCGTGATCAGTTTTTATTCACGGTGACTCGGAAAAACTTACTTCACTTTTATCTTTGGAATCAGCAAGGAATGATGTATGTTTTTTCGGGATATTTCTTCATTATATAAAGGATAGAAAGAATATACATGATGACTTTTGTTGATTCAATTTGGAATCATGTATATTTGAAAAAATTATATGCAATACCAGGTTAAACACGAAGGCAATTTTCAGTTTATTGAAGAGGGGAACGGACCGGTTCTTTTACTCCTGCATGGATTGTTCGGAGCCCTGAGCAACTGGGTGGACGTAGTCGGAAGATTCTCAAAAAATTACCGTGTCGTGATTCCGTTGATGCCCATCTATACTTTACCGGTGCTGAATACGAATGTTAAGGCGCTCGCAAAATTTGTCAGCGATTTTATTACCTACAAAAGTCTTTCGGACATTATCCTGGTCGGCAATTCGCTGGGTGGTCACGTAGCATTGGTCTATGTAAAAGATCATGCTGACAAAGTGAGAGCCATGGTACTTACCGGCAGCTCCGGACTTTATGAAAATGCAATGGGCGGAAGTTTTCCAAGACGGGAAGATTACGATTTCATCAAACAAAAAGTTGAAATTACTTTTTATGATCCTAAAACAGCCACGAAGGAACTGGTGGATGAATGTTTCGGTATCGTGAATGACAAAGGAAAATTAATCCGCATTCTTTCGCTGGCAAAGTCGGCGATCCGTCATAACATGAGTGATGATCTGCAAAACATGAAATTGCCGGTATGCCTGATATGGGGAAAACAGGATACCGTTACTCCTCCTGATGTTGCCGAAGAATTTCATCGCCTGTTACCCAACAGTGATCTTTTCTGGATTGACAAATGCGGACACGCACCCATGATGGAACAGCCTCATGAATTCAATGATGTCCTTGAAACCTGGTTGAAGAAAATTTAATTTTCGGTTTTTGTAATTTTGATTGAATGCCGTCACACGTTCCAGGTTCAACACTCAACTCCGCGTATCCGATTGCAATTTTTGATTCCGGCATCGGAGGTCTAAGTGTCTTGAAAGAGGCGTTGAAGATTTTACCCGATGAAAATTATATTTATTACGCCGATACGAAGCATGTGCCGTACGGGAACAAAACAAAAGAAGAAGTAAAATCTTTTGTTCTTGAAGCGGCAAAATTTTTATCCGCTCAAAACATCAAGATGCTTGTAGTGGCCTGCAATACTGCCACCAGCATTGCCATAGCAGAATTGCGCAGCACCTATGATTTCCCTGTCGTCGGCATGGAGCCGGCAGTGAAACCGGCAGTGACCAATTCAAAAAACAAGCGAGTCCTGGTGCTTGCCACGCAGCTCACGTTGAAGGAACAGAAGTTTAAAGAGCTGGTCGATAAAGTGGATAATGAAAAAATAGTGGACATGCTTCCGTTGCCCATCCTCGTTACGATGGCTGAGCAGTTTGCTTTTGAAGAAGAGAAAATTATTCCCGCCCTGAAGGAAAGTTTTTCAGGTATTCATATTGAAGATTACGGAACCGTAGTGCTTGGCTGCACGCATTTCCCTTTTTATAAATCTCATCTGAAAAAAATATTTCCCGAAGGAACCGAAATCATCGATGGCAATGCCGGAACGGTGAATCATGTAAAAAATATTCTTGAAAGAGATGGAATGAAAAACCGGCAATCACAAAAAGGTTCTCTTGTTTTTTACCAATCAGGAGAAAAAATTTCAGCGCCTGAAATTTTGAAACGCTATCGGGACCTCATCCAATCTTAGTCTGCGAACCACGATCTGAATACTCCGAACTATTCTCCGTACCAGCCTGCGTACATCACGTAACGGTCAGGCAATTCATCGAGTAATTTTTTCTGCTCTTCCGAAACCGGTTTAATTTTTTTTGCCGGCGCTCCTGCGTAGATAAATCCCGATTCCAGTCTTGTGTTTTCAAGAACAATGGCTCCTGCGGCCACGATGCAATATTTTTCAACGACTGCATGGTCCATAATAATCGCTCCCATCCCGATCAGCACACGATCTTCCAGCGTACAACCATGCACGGTGGCGTTGTGACCGATATTGCAATAACTGCCGATCACCGTAGCAGCCTTTTGATAGGTGCAATGGATGACTGCTCCATCCTGTATATTAACCTTATCGCCAATTCGAATGGAATTAACATCCCCGCGAATGACAGCATTAAACCAGATGCTGCATTCATTTCCCATTACCACATCTCCGGTGATCGTCGCATTCTCAGCAACAAAACAATCCCGGCCAAGCTTTGGCCGAATGCCTTTTAATTCCTTAATGATTGCCATACAATTTAGATAAAGAGAGATCGTTATTAATTTGTAAATTTACATCAGAATATTTTCTCATTGCCTATGAAGCTGCTGAAAATCCATCTTGTTGTTATTCTTGGATTCGTTTGTATTCTTAGCTGTAAAAAACCGAATTCGTATCCTGATGAACCGGTTATTACTTTTAAATCCATCACGATTGAACAGGATACAAACGGACACGATGTAAGCGCACACTTAGTGATTTCATTTACAGATGGTGATGGTGATCTTGGTTACAGTTCCTCTGATAACAACACTCCTATCAATTTTATAGTGAAGCAGGATACGATGAGCATGGGTAATTGGGGAAGCAAAAATAATGATTCACTTTTCAGCGGCAGGATTCCTTACCTGACACCTGAAGGAAACAACAAAGCACTAAAAGGTGACATTTCCACCAATATCAGCTTTTTGTTTGGTCACCCTGTGGACACGCTCAGGTATGAAGTCCGCATTATTGACCGTGCTTTGCATGAAAGCAATACCATCATCACTCCTCAAATAGTAGTTCATACTGAGTAGGTGAAGAATTTTTTGTCGCCTTTTCCGAGGGCAGATTTTTAACGGAATATTTTCCTGACTCCATCAATGCTTCTTTCAGCTGAAACTTTTTTTGTTCCATGCTGAAAAAGATTTTTCTTTTCTTCAGTTGTTCGGCGAGATAAACCTGCTCTGTTTGACCGGGAGTCGGAATAAGAATCGCATTTTTGCCGATAGCAGCAAGATCCATAATGCTGGAATAGCCGGCCCTGCAGATCACGTAGTTGGATGATGCAACTGCTTCCAGTAACTTCCTGCTTTCAAGATGAGAAACTATCACGAGCTTGTCGCCGATTTTTTTTTCTTCCTGCTCCCCGGGCTGACCGGCAATCACCAGCGTCCTCAGTCCGGATTTTTTAAATTGTTCGATGAGTAAGTTTTCGAACGATGCACGGTGCGGTTCGGGACCGCTCACAATTCCGATGACATCATATTTTTTTTCAGAAGAAATTTTTCTTTCACCTTTCCACCTGGAAAGTCCTCCTACAAAAACAGCATTGACAGGAAGAGGATACTGATGAGACAAATCACCGGCAAGTTTTTTTTCATCATCCGGAATCCTGCACTCATCATACTTGGATATAAAAAACTTACTGACGCGATACAGCAAGGGTTCCATGAATTTCAATCCGCGAGGACATTTAATCATGACCTGGTGCGTAATAAACACCGAACGGATTTTTTTATTCCACAACCCATAACGGTTATCAGAGATGACGAGGTCAATGTGATAACGTTCAATAAATTTTTCCAGCTGCTTATGCTCCCGGAATATTCTCCAGCATAATTTAGGAATCTGCATAGCGATGGATAACGTCATCGGAAGGAAAGTGGAATAACGGATGTGATACCCTTTGAGGAACACAAAAGTCAGATCAGGAAACTCTTTCTTCAAAAGCTTTTCCGCTTTTCCGTCAGAAGCAATCCATACTTCGTTTCCATCACGAACCAATTTTTTAATAACCGGGATACACCGCGTGGCATGCCCCAGCCCCCAGTCAAGAGGCGCTACAAGAACTCTCATTACAACGAAATACGAATTTGTACGAATGTACGAATGAAATATTCTTATTTCTCATGCTCATTTCAAAAGAAAAATAAGCTGGTTCACTATTCGTAAATTCGTCCCTTAATTCGTAATTAGTAACCATGACTAAAAGGAAGTTACAGCGCTTTGCAGAGATTGAAACGTTTCCGAATGTCTTTCAGCCGGGGATAATTTATCCGCCGGTTGATCATGAAATGAAGGGAAAATGGCGGGAGCTTTTTTTCAGGAACAACCACCCGGTCATCCTCGAACTGGGCTGTGGCCGAGGCGAATACACGATTCACCTGGCTGAAAAATTCCCGCGCAACAATTACATCGGCGTTGACTTTAAAGGCGCCCGCTTATGGCGGGGAGCCAAAACTGCTATAGAAAACGAAATGAAACATGTGGCATTTCTTCGTATTCAAATCCAGCGCATTGAAAGTTATTTTGGAAAAGATGAAGTCGATGATATATGGATTACTTTTCCTGATCCGCAGCCGCAGCAGAGCCGTGAACACAAACGCCTGACGTCACTTCGTTTCCTGAACATGTACAAAAATTTCCTGCGCCCGTCAGGAATTGTTCACCTGAAAACCGATAGCCGTGACCTCTGTGAGTACACGTTGGAAGTAATCCGGGAAAATAATTTTCCGCTGCTTGCATCTACAAACGATCTTTACAATTCAGATCTTCATGATGAAATACTCGATGTAAAAACAACTTACGAGAAAATTTTTCTTAAGCAGGGATCAAAAATCTGCTATCTTAAATTCCGGTTGCAATGAGAAAAGAGAAAAACCTTGATTCCTTTTTTGAACAGGTGTATGCCGTTGCCCGTCTTATTCCCAAAGGAAGAGTGACTTCTTATGGAGCCATAGCCAAATATCTTGGAACGGCGCGCTCCGCAAGAATGGTCGGCTGGGCCATGAACAATGCAGGAATTATAAGACCAAAGGTTCCTGCACATCGCGTGGTAAACAGGACAGGCCTACTAACCGGCAAGCACCATTTTGGCACCCCGACAAAAATGGAAGAGCTGCTTGCAAAAGAAAAAATCAAGGTAAAAAAAGACCAGGTGCAGGATTTTAAAAAAATTTTCTGGGATCCTTCTATAGAATTGAATATTGAAAAGTGAGGATTGCTCCAATCCTGCATTCCCCCTGCATTTACTATCTTTGCCAATAGATATTTTCATTAGTCATTAGTCATTAGTCATTAGTCATTAGTCATTAGTCATTAGTCATTAAACTATGTCCATTACAAAAGAGCAGGTAATCGATGCATTACGATATGTTGAAGAGCCGGACCTGAAAAAGGACCTGGTCACTCTCAATATGATTGAGGATGTGAAGGTAGATGGAAAGAATGTGAGTTTCACCGTCATACTTACAACTCCTGCCTGTCCGCTGAAAGCACTCATTGAAAAAGCCTGCATCAATGCCATTGTACATTATGTAGACAAAGAAGCGAACGTGACGGTAAACATGAGTTCACGCACAACAAGCGGAAGAGTAAAAGACGATGTTCTGTTGCCGGGTGTAAAAAACATAGTGGCGATCGCTTCAGGCAAAGGCGGAGTCGGCAAATCCACGGTGGCTGCCAATCTTGCCGTAGCATTGGCGAAAAAAGGTGCAAAGGTTGGATTGATTGACGCAGATATTTACGGACCCTCTCAACATATCATGTTCGGACTTGAGCATGAGCGGTTGTTTGTGAATGAACGTGACGGGAAAACGTACATGCTTCCCGTAGAAAAATATGGTGTGAAACTTTTGTCGATTGGATTTTTGGTGGATCCGGGAAGAGCCATTCCGTGGCGCGGACCCATGGCCAGCAAAGCATTGCGCCAGCTTTTCAGCGATGCAGAATGGGGCGAACTTGATTACATGCTGATTGATCTTCCGCCCGGAACAGGCGATATCCACCTGACGCTCGTTTCTGCAGTTCCACTCACCGGCGCTGTCGTTGTAAGCACTCCGCAACATGTTGCTTTGGCCGATGCGCAAAAAGGAATCAACATGTTCCAGCTTGCCGCCGTAAATGTTCCCGTGCTTGGGTTGATTGAGAACATGGCTTACTTCACTCCTGCCGAGCTTCCTGAAAATAAATACTACATCTTCGGAAAAGACGGTTGTAAAAAATTAGCGGATGAAATGCAGGTTCCGTTCCTGGGACAGGTTCCTTTGGTACAAAGCATTCGTGAAGGCGGCGACAATGGAAATCCTGCTGTCCTTGAGGAAAACACTCCGGTTGCAAATGCATTCACCGAAATTGCCGACCAGGTAGCGAGACAGGTTTCCATCCGCAATGCGAATTATGCACCGACAAAAAAAGTAGAAACATTAGCTTGATAAAAGTTCAAAGTTCTCAGTTCAAAGTTTCAGCAATTTTGAACTGAGAACTTTGAGCTGAAACTCTAACATGATACCTCGCATTGATCTTATTAAACGTGTTGAAGAAGCCCTCAACCAGGTCCGCCCTTACCTGGAAGCTGACCGTGGAAATGTAAGCTTGCTGGAAGTGACGGAAGACATGGTTGTCAAATTAAAATTTCATGGTGCCTGCAGCAACTGTTCAATGAGTGCCATGACCTTGAGAGCAGGAATCGAACAAGCGATACTGAATCATGTTCCGGAAATAAAGGCGGTGGAAGCGGTGGGAGTCGAATAAGCGCGCAAGAAAGAATGGGCGCATGTTGCTCTAACAATTATTCTTTGATAATTTTTTTGTGAAATTGATTTTCCTTCCCGATAAGGGTAAGAAAATAAATCCCACTGCTGTACTTGCTTAAGTCAATTTCAAATTCTGAAGCAATAACATTTTCCTTTTTCAGAAGCACACCGTGAATATCAAATAGCTCGAAATAATTAATTGTCTCATCGCTCCCAACCATGACTTTATTTTTCGAAGGGTTAGGCCAGACTGAAATATTCCGGTCATTGCTAAATGAAGATACAGAAAGTGAAGGGTCATCACAGGGTCCATATACCCGAACAAAACTCTCACTGTTCAAAATAATATCGTGATTAATTGTTGGAACATTCACTGAATTCAGTGTGACAAAACTAAAGAAGTCGATATCAAAGGGAGTGTCTTCAATCAATTGTATATTGTTGTAATTACATATTCCCTCAAAGGAGCTATCCGTTTTAATCAACCTGTAATCATTAAGAGGATCTCCTGTAGAATCAACATGAGGAGCAGTAAAAACAAAATAGTCGTTTACCCGGATTGTTCTTGAATTAAAATGCGGGGTATAAGCAAGCCGCGGAAGCTTGATGGCCTTTATAACGCTGAAAGAAGTGTCTGCATGAATAAGAATTTTATTTTGATTATTCCCTTCATCTTCAGCATTAATACTTCCAACAATTATCCAGCTTCTATCAGGCAATTGAAAGAGATTGCTGAAATAAAGTTTCTGGTAAGGCGGAGGCAGGTAAATATTTTTTGTCCAGCCGAATGACAACGCCGTATCCGTGCATGAGATCCAGGAATAATTGCCGACATCCGTACTGGCAATATAAATAAGGCCATCCTGGCCAATTGCAACATCACTATATTTATATTCCTCTGTCGAACCGGTATAAAGTACTGCCTGGGAAAAAGCAGGATCTACCTTACACACTGCCAACTGATATTTGTCATAGGTGAGGTAACTTCCATCAGGAAGTTTAAGAATCTTATCCAATCCGAGGGCTTCGAACATGCGTTCATAAAGAATGTTTCCGTCATAATCAAATTTAATCATCTTAAACCCGTCATGTACCGGATCATAATGTGAAAGACACGCAGTGAATCCTGCGGAATCCTGAATCATATTGTTGACAGTAACAATTGAACTGTCCAGCACTTTTGAAAAAAGAAAATTGCCTGCTGTATCAAGAGCCATCAGGTACGAACGCCTGGCGCTGAAAGAACCGCTATCCATGCCAACAGCTATTATAAGCCTTTGATTTTCGGTTATTAAAAAATCCTCTCCGTAATTGCGAATCTGGAGCCAGATCTTTTTACCCCAGGAAAAATTTCCCGCTGAATCAAATTTTGTAACTGTTAGTTTTTTATCATCATCCGTTCCCACCACATATAAATTTCCTGAATGATCTGCCTGGATCAACTGGTTGACAGCGGAAGGCTGTAAAATTCTTTTATCAAATAAAGCTTGAGATATGCAATAATGAAAAGCACCGATCAACATCACAAGGAGAAAGAGGAATCGTTTTGTTTTCATATCACAAAAAAAATAATCCTCAATAATGAAATCCGGGATTGTATTGAATTTTTAACTCCAACCGTCTCTGAACTAAAAACTAAGAACTAAGAACTACTAAAACTAACTTAAAATCGCCCGGGAAATGACAATCTTCTGCACTTCAGAAGTTCCTTCGTATATCTGCGTGATCTTGGCGTCTCGCATCAGTCTCTCCACATGGAATTCTTTTACATAGCCGTAGCCGCCGTGAACCTGGACAGCTTCCGTGCTCACTTCCATCGCCACGCGCGAAGCAAAAAGTTTAGCCATGGAAGAAGCGAGTGAATAATCTTCTCCCTGGTCTTTCAGCCATGCTGCCTTCAGGCACAACAAACGAGCTGCATCAATTTCTGTAGCCATGTCAGCCAGCTTAAACTGAATAGCCTGGTGTTGTGAGATCGTTTTACCAAATGCCTTTCGTTCTTTTGAATAAGCAAGCGCCAGTTCATAAGCTCCGCTTGCAATACCTAATGCCTGCGATGCAATGCCGATCCTTCCGCCTGTCAAAGTCTTCATCGCAAACTTAAACCCGAAGCCGTCTTCACCGATGCGGTTTGCTTTCGGAACTTTTACATCTGTAAACATCAATGAATGTGTATCGCTTCCACGGATCCCCAGTTTATTTTCTTTTGGCCCGACAGTGAAGCCCGGCATTCCTTTTTCCACAATCAGCGTATTGATTCCTTTCGATCCTTTGGCAACATCCGTTTGCGCCATCACAAGGTAGGTGGAGGCTGTACCTCCGTTCGTAATCCAGTTCTTCGTTCCATTCAATAAATAATGATCGCCCATATCCACAGCTGTGGTTTGCTGAGATGTTGCATCAGAACCGGCTTCCGGTTCGCTTAAGCAAAATGCGCCGATCACATCTCCTTTTGCAAGAGGTACTAAATATTTTTGTTTTTGCTCTTCCGTTCCGAAAGCTTCCAGTCCCCAGCATACAAGGGAATTGTTTACCGACATGACGACCGATGCAGATGCATCCACTTTTGAAATTTCTTCCATGGCAAGCACGTATGAAATTGTATCCATACCTCCACCGCCATATTTCTCACTAACCATCATACCAAGAAAGCCAAGCTCACCCATCATCTTTACCTGTTCCTTCGGAAATTTCTGGTGCTCATCGCGCTCGATAACACCGGGTTTTAATTCATTCTGCGCAAAATCACGCGCCGCTTTCTGAATCATTAAATGTTCTTCGCTCAGTTCAAATTTCATTGTAAGATTATTTAAGAGTGAACAAAAATAATTTATTTGATGGAAGAAGGAAGATTGTGGAGAAATATTTTGTTTTCACCGCAATTATTAAGATTCTTCCTGTTATTTCGTAACCTGGAATACCACTTTGGATGGTGTGATAGAACTAAAGATGCAGGAATATAACGTCATAGGAATTATGTCAGGCACCTCATTAGATGGTGTCGACCTTGCCTGTTGTCATTTCGTGAAAGAAAGCAGCGGCTGGAAATTTGAGATCAGTGCTGCCACAACAATAGAATACAGCCAGCTTTGGAAAAAAAAGCTTTCTTCTCTTCATGAAAAAGATGCACAGGTATTTGCAAATACACATGCTGAATTCGGGCATTACCTTGGAATCCTGGTAAAAGATTTTGTTGAGAGGAATAAATTGAAAGTTGATTTTGTTTCATCGCATGGTCATACCATCTTTCACCAGCCGCAACATATTTTTACATCACAGATCGGCGACGGCGCTGCAATAGCTGTTGAAAGCGGACTTCCTGTAATATGTGATTTCCGTACGAAAGACATTGCTTTGGGAGGACAAGGTGCACCACTTGTTCCCATTGGTGACCAGCTGCTCTTTTCAGAATATGATTTCTGCCTGAACCTCGGAGGCATTGCAAATATTTCCACAAGCACTTTGCGGTCATCTCAAAAAGAAGGAGAACATCACGTGGTTGCATTTGATGTGTGTCCGTGTAACATGATCTTAAATCATTTGTCACTGGAACTTGGAAAAGAATATGATGAAGGTGGGAAATTCGCCGCACAAGGAAAGGTGAATGATTCTCTTCTTAAAAAACTAAATGCTCTTCCATTTTATTCAATCCATTCTCAAAAATCATTGGGAAGAGAAGATATCGAGGGAGATTTTTTTTCGCTGCTCAGTTCAAACGGGATTTCCGTTAATGATAAGCTGAATACGGTTTGCGAACATATTGCTTTTCAAATTTCAAATGTCATTCAAACCCTTAAACCTGGAACTGCAAACAGCAAACTGCTAATCACGGGAGGAGGAGCTTTCAACACCTACCTGGTTTCAAGAATCCGCGAACTTTCAGGGACAGATGTGATCATCCCGGGTGACACAATTATCAAATACAAAGAAGCACTGATCTTTGCTTTTCTCGGGATGCTGCGCTGGAGAGGAGAAATTAATTGCCTGAAAAGCGTGACCGGAGCAAGGTCTGATTCTGTTGGCGGTGCCGTTTATTTATAGTTCTTAGTTCTAAGTTTAAAGCAAATCATCAAATCCGAAGCCGCCTTTGAACTAAAAACTTTGAACTTAAAATTACCAACCTAGAAGCCAGCCAAACATCAACGGAGCAACAATGGAAGCATCGCTCTCAATAATAAATTTCGGAGTATTAATATCCAGCTTTCCCCAGGTAATTTTTTCATTGGGAACAGCACCGCTGTAGGAACCGTAGCTCGTTGTTGAATCGCTGATCTGGCAGAAGTAGCTCCAGAACGGCACGTCATGCCACTCCAGGTCCTGGTACATCATCGGCACCACGCAGATCGGGAAATCTCCTGCAATACCGCCACCGACCTGGAAAAATCCGACACCTTTGCCGGAAGAATTTTTCCGGTACCAGTCGCTCAGCCAGACCATGTATTCAATCCCGCTCTTCATCGTGCTGGCTTTGATTTCATTTTTGATCACGTACGAGGCGAAAATATTTCCCATCGTGCTGTCTTCCCAGCCCGGAACAATGATCGGAATATTTTTTTCCGCTGCTGCCAGCATCCAGCTGTTCTTCGGATCAATTTCATAATACTGTTTCAGCTCGCCGCTTAACAAAATTTTATACATGTACTCATGCGGAAAAAAACGCTCGCCTTTGGTATCCGCATCTTTCCAGATCTTATGAATGTGCTTCTGCAATCTCCGGAATGCTTCTTCTTCAGGGATACAGGTATCCGTTACACGGTTATAATGATTCTCCAGCAAATCCCATTCTTCCTGCGGACTGAGATCGCGGTAATTCGGAACACGTTTGTAATGATTGTGCGCAACAAGATTCATGATGTCCTCTTCCAGGTTCGCACCCGTGCATGAAATAATCTGCACTTTATCCTGGCGGATCATTTCTGCAAGAGAAATTCCAAGCTCGGCTGTGCTCATGGCTCCGGCCAGCGTGATCATCATCTTGCCGCCTTCATTCATATGCTTCTCATATCCTTTGGCAGCATCCATCATGGCAGCAGCGTTGAAGTGGAGATAATGCTTCTCCATGAATTGTGAAATAGGTCCTCGTGTCATGATTTTATTTTTGGGAGGACGAAAGTAGGAAAGAATTGCGGATTTCGGATTTAATAATGCGATCCCAATCCGAAATTTTGCTCAATCCGAAATCCGCAATCTTTTCACCCATGCTTATCAAACGCCCGTTTCTTAATCATTCCTCCTTTTGTATCCTTGATGCTGTTCATTACCACAAAAGCATTCGGATCAATTTTTTCAATCTCCGCGTTCAGCTTGCTGATTTCAAGACGCGTGATGACGGTGTAGATAATATCCATCTCCTTTGTTTCACCTGTTTTTCCAAAACCACGTTTTCCTTTGTAAACAGTAACGCCGCGGCCCAAGGTGTTGGTGATCATCAGCCGCACTTCTTCGCTGTGAACAGATATGATTGTAATGCCGGTGTATTCTTCAATTCCCTCAATTACAAAATCCAGTGTTTTTGATGCAGCGAGATAAGTGATCATCGAATAGAGCGCTGTTTCCACCGAAAGAAAATAAGCGGCGGAAGAAAAGATAATTACATTGATCACGATGATGATGTCACCGATCGTTGTGCGCAATTTCCTGCTGATGGCAATCGCCAGGATTTCTGTTCCGTCCAGCACCGCTCCGCCGCGCACCGTAAGACCGATGCCGGCGCCGAGAAAGAAACCACCGAACACAGCAACCAATAATTTTTCGTGGGTGACAACAGGAAAATGGATGATTGCCACCACTGTTGCCAACCCGATAATGGCCAGCGTTGCGCGGATGGCAAATTGTTTCCCGATGATCTTATAACCTAAAACGACAAAAGGGATATTGATCAGGATCAGCAAAACGGAAAGAGACACTGAGGAGAGTTCCGCAAATAACAATGAAATACCGGTGGCGCCTCCATCGATGAATTTGCTTGGAAGTAAAAAGCCTTCCAGTCCAAAAGCGGCCGCGCCGATTCCAAGAACGATGAGTGAAACATCCTTCAGTAACGTAACGAGATTTAGTTTAAATTCTTTATATTTTTTTGCCGCCTGGAAACGGGAATAAGTTTCCGCTTCAGGTTTTTTTCTTCGGCTCAGCACCCGCTGTATGATGATCTGGTTCCAGAGTGGATTCATGTGACTGTAGAGTAAAGATAAGGATGTTCCCGTTTTGGAACGGGAACATCCTGTTGGTTATGAAATAAAGAATTTAATGAGTGCCAGGAGCACGATTGCTCCAATGACAAACATGACAGGAACAAGCATTCCATGTCCCTGCTTTTCATCGCCTGATTTTTCTTCCATGATGAATAAGTTTTAAAATGAATAAATGATTGCTCCATGCAATCTGTTATGACTGCATGAAATCCCCTGTTAAAATTTTTTGTTCGGGAAAAATCAAATCAGCAACACGCAGCAGGCAAGATGCAATCGTATCGATTGCTTCGCCATGACAAAAGATCTGCTGGAAACAATTTTCAGAAAAGATTTTTTTAAATGAGAAAATGAGTGGGGCGGCTGATGAAAGTCTTTGGAATAAATACCTGCTCCCGGAAGATTTTCACTTTTTGTAAGACAGACTGCAGGAACACCCGACGGTGTTGAAAGAAGCAACTGACCTGCAGGTACGTTGGAAGCGGCGCCCACGTTGGTTTCTTCTTTTCCGCTTTCAAAAGCATTTGCAAGAGAACCCTTGGAACAGGAAAAAATAAATACGGTCAAAAGCAGGAAAAAGACCTTAAAAGGCTTTGTTTTCAAAATCATGTCGTCAAAAATAGGTGTTTACTCTTCGATTACCTAATGAGCTTTACAAAGCCATGTCGCTCTTTATCGGTCAACACCAACGTATAATAATAGATACCATCCGAAACGTCACTGTCACTTTTATTTTTTCCACGCCACATTTTTGATTTATCGGAAGACGTAAAAACTTCTTCGCCCCAGCGATTGAATACCCGAAGAATAAAATGATCTGTCAGCCCTTTGATATCGAAGACATCATTTGCCTGGTCGCCGTTAGGCGTAAATACATTCGGCACAAATAAAGTATCTTGATTTTCATCCGGGCAATCGTAAAAAAGAGAAATGGTTTTGGTGATGCTTTTTGTTCCGTTACTGTTACTGATCGTTAATGTAACCGGATAATATCCCGGCTGACTGTAACAGACACCAACAGGGTTTTGCATATAGGATGTCGTTGAATCGGCTCCGGTAAATTGCCAATGCCAAGAAAATGGCTGGTTCGCACTTTCATCTATAAAGTTGACGCAGGCGCCCGGGCAATTTACATCGGCAAGAAAGCTGAAGTCAGGAATGGGTTTAGCGCAAATCAATTTTTCTGTCAATGGATTTACAGGAATGGAAGTAGAAGAAGAAAGAACTGCCGGGGAATTTGATGAAGAAGTTAAAACGACCAGTGAATCAGGAAAACTGTCGTTATAAACTGTAAAGTTCGAGGACGCATTATAGCATTCCACCAAACCGGAAGAGTCTGTTTTTACCAATGGAGCATCACGGTAAAAAGCCGGAGGACGAACATCTCCTGTAAAAAAGTATCCTCCGTCATCGGCCTGGTAAATATCGTAAGGATAGTTAGTGTAATTAGAAGAAAACGGGTAACGCTGAACCCAATTGATATTTCCATTTGCATCAAGATCCATGAGAGTGATATCGCGTTCGTCAAAAGTCCCGACATCACCGAGCAGGTTACAGGTTCCGTTATCTCTTGCCAACACACAACGCATGATTTCACCGTTGGCTGTTCCGGCATCATAAAATTTTGAAACCAGTTTATTCCCGTTCGCATCCAGCTTCAGTAAAAAACTGTCCCACTCACGCGACATGAAATAACTTCTGCCCGTGATGAAAATTTCATCTGATGCATTCACGGAAATTGCATTCGGCTCATCATCGTAATAGGTGCGAAACGCTTTTGTCCACAACAAATTCCCCGAAGGATCAGTCATTGAAACAAGAACATCATTAAAAAAAAACTGGCTGTAACTTCCGGAGCAGGAGACGAAACAAATGTTTCCGTTGCTTAACTCAACCATTCCACGCGCATGCAACCCATAAGGCGCCGAGTATTGCTTTTGCCACATTATATTTCCGTCATCGTCAAAACGTGAAATAACAGCGCGCGGATAGGTTCCTAAATTATAATCGCCGATGGAACATGCAATATATCCTCCTGCCACACTATGCCTGAGCTGAACAGCAAAATCACATGCTGAAGCAGGAATTTTTTTCAGCCATTGCTCATTCCCCAGGGAATCGGTCTGAAGTAAAAATAAATAGTAATTGTTCAGATTCAGCTCAAAGCTATCCGTCGCAATTCCAAAAATCATATATCCTCCATCGGTCAGCAACACATTCTGTGGAATACACCATTCGCCAATCAAAAATACTTTTGTCCATTGAACACTGCCGTTAGAATCGGCTTTCACCAAACCGGCGTAAACCTCCATACCTCCGGAACTGGTTTCCATGGCAAGGATAGTTCCCTTATCGTTTGTAGGCTTACAGGAAATCCCGAAGTCACTGGTAGCATTTCCTACTGTTTTAAAATAAGTGTCCTGCGCGTTAGAGAATAACGGCAAAGTAAATACCAGCACTGAAAAGAAAAAACAGAATCGATGAAGGACTTTTTTCAACATTACTTATTAATTAGCTAAAGCTAAAAATAATTCTTGTTCTTCACAATACGAAAAAAAACCGCTGCACTCTTTGCGCCTTTGCAAGAAATCTATTTTCACGCAAAGGCGCAAAGAATACTAATTTACCTTCGTAAGAATTAAATCATATCTATTCGAAGATTCGTAAATTCGAATCTAATTTCGTTATTCGCTACAGGCAATCAAACTTAACACTATAAAAAATGATCAAGGGAGTTCACACCATGTTTTACAGTTCCGATGCGACAGGACTGAGAAATTTCTTTCGCGACAAACTAAATTTAAAAGCCACCGATGTAGGAGGCGGCTGGCTCATCTTCGAGTTGCCCGAAGCAGATTTGGGTTGTCATCCTGCTGATGAAAAACACGGAGCGCCTTCCGGCACACATGACATTTCTTTTTATTGCGATGACATCCAGGCAACCGTGAAGGAAATGAAAGCAAAAGGAGTTACCTTCGACGGGGAGATCGAAGATCACGGTTACGGCTTCGTAACTCATTTTAAAGTTCCGGGAAATTTTTCTGTCCAGCTTTACCAGCCCAAATACGACAAATAATAACGACCAATGATGAATGCTGAAGAGCTGAAAAAACTGCAATCTCCTTTAAAAGAAAAATACCGTGAACAGCCGGAAACCGCTGTGATTACGCTCAGTGCATCAGGTGCCATCGGTGAAGGCATTTCCTGCAAGGTGGAAACGGGCAGAGCGCTGGTGGAAGCCGGTCTTCACCCTGCAACCGGGGGAAATGGAATGCTTGCCTGTTCGGGAGATTTACTCCTCGAAGCACTCGTTGCCTGTGCGGGCGTAACGTTACGTGCTGTATCAACTTCCATCGGAGTGGAAATAAAAAACGGAACGGTAAAAGCAGAAGGCGATTTGGATTTCCGGGGAACCCTGGGTGTATCAAAGGAAGCTCCTGTTGGTTTTAAAACAATCCGGCTTTCTTTTTTTCTTGACAGCGATGTAACGGAAGAGCAGCTTCAATCTCTTGCAAAACTTACTGAACGTTATTGTGTCGTTTATCAAACGCTGACAAAAGGTGTTTCAATAGAAACATCTTATAACAAACTATAATAAGGAGTGTATCTTCAAATGTCTTTCTTTGCGGCCTTTGCACCTTTGCGTGAAATTTTTTCACACAAGGGCGCAAAAATCGCGGAGATTTTCACAAAAATTAAGTGACGGCCTATTCCTCGTGCCTTACGAGTATATAAAGAAATATAATCCTTGAATACCGGAAAACAACGGGCGCTGCCAGCACGGTTGCAAAAGCAAGTATGCTGAGCAATAAGATCGGGTGATCAAAAATATTTCCTGTAACGAGGTAATAAAAAATCAGGACCATTACATTCCAGATAATCATCAATGGATAACTGATCACGGCTCCTCCAAAATAAAAACCGGGCTCGGGACGGAAGTTCAGGTTGCACGCCGGGCACAGGTCATTCATGTCCCCGATATGACTGAGATTATATGGATTCTGATATTTAAAAACTTTTCCCTTCCTGCAGCGAGGACAATTCATTTTCAGCAATGCAGGCAAAAGTGAAAGATCATTCATAAGATCAGTTTACTTCTTTCAGCAATTCAATATACGTAGGAAAATGGTCGCTGTAACCACTGATGTATTTATTGGAAGAATCATACGTGCGCTTCGGGTATCCCTTATACCTCCCGCTTTGCTGAATCATCCAGGGTCGGCTGAAGATTTTTGCCTCCTTGAAAAAAAATCCTTTCTGATCTTTTGAAAGAAACCCGGATGAGATGATGATCTGGTCAAATAAATTCCATGAGTCATTATAGGCAAGCGTTCCGATTCCCTGCTTATAAAAATTCATCCAGGGGTTGTACAATTCTCCGCGCTGAATTTGATTTACATCTCCTTTTGCTTTCAGTGTCACTGCAACACTCGGGCTGACAGGATCGTCATTCAAATCTCCAAGCAAGATAATTTTTGCATCTGTATTTTTACCGATGATGGAGTCAATTTTTTGTTTGCACACACCGGCAGCTATTGCACGGAGCGGGGCGCTTGCTTCTTCACCTCCCCTGCGCGAAGGCCAGTGGTTTACAAATACATGAACAGGCTCGCCGTTCAGCATTCCATAAACATACAACACGTCCCTGGTGTAATGAGGAATGGTATCTTCATCGGGCAAGTGAACAAACAAGGGTGCGCTGTATTTGGGAGTAAAGTATTTCGGGTTATATAACAATCCCACATCAACTCCGCGAATGTCCGGTGAATCATAATGCACAATATCATAACGCCGCTTCACAAGCAATGAATCCTTAACAAGGTCACGGAGCACTGTTTCATTTTCAATCTCAGCACAACCCATCAGCGCAAGACCATCGGGAGAAAATTCTGTTCCCACCTCGGAAATTACTGAGGCCAGGCGATGCAGCTTATCATGATACACTTGACTGGTATAATGATAAGGTCCTTCCGGAAGAAAATCCTTATCCGTTTTTGTCACATCTTCAATGGTATCAAAAAGATTTTCCAGGTTGTAAAAACCGACAACTGCTACTTTATATTTTTTTGATTGAGCAAAAGAGCTCAAAGCAGTCATAAAAACAAACAGGAAACATAAGAAGATTTTAATTCGCATTTTATATTATATTTATGTGCGTTTAGTTGCCCGCCTCCGAATTCCGAACTAACTACTCTCAACTAATTAAGGCGGCCAAAGCTACTAAAACAAACGGTGAACGGGCTATTAAATTCCGTACCTAAAATGAACGAATCGTTAATAATAAAATCATTGACTTTTTTAATTTATTTATTTATTTAGCTTTGCTGCCCGCGCGAAAGACCACCTCTTTTATTTCTAAGCACATGACAAAACACCTTACGATACTGTTTGCCTTATTTATTTGTTGCTCACTGGGTCTTGTTGCACAAACAACTACGATTAGGGGGATTCTCACCGACGAGCAAAAAACGCCTCTTGCCGGTTTAAAAGTCATTCTTGTTGAATTAAACCAAAGTGTTCTGACGGATGCTTCCGGCACTTTTGAATTTAAGAATATTCCGTACGGTGTATATTCCATTGAAACGAGGGATGAGCTATTTGATTATTCTTTGGCAGGAATCAAAGCCGAACAGCCGGTTACCGATATTACATCCCAGCCCTTTGCAAAAAGAGCGCGGCCTTTGGCTGAACAGGAAGAAATTCCCACGGTTTCTCTTTCTGATGATGACCTCAAAGAATCATCTTCACAAAATGTGGCCAGCGTGCTGAACTCCTCCCGTGATGTCTTTGTTTCTGCCACCACATTTAATTTCAGCGTAGCACGTTTTCGTTTGAGAGGATATGATGATGAAAACTTTACCACTTTGATGAACGATGTTCCGATGACCGATTTAACTACCGGTCGCACGATGTACAATACGTGGAGCGGGTTGAATGATGTGATGCGTGGCCGTGAAACGACACTCGGTCTTGCTCCGGCTTCTTATTCTTTCGGCAGCATCGGTGGCGTATACAATATTGACAGCCGTGCATCGCATCAGCGGAAACAAATCCAGGTTTCTTATTCCGCTGCGAATCGTATTTATGAAAACCGTTTGATGGCAACGTACGGTTCCGGAATTTTAAAAGGAGGATGGTCGTTTGCGTTGAGCTATTCACGGAGATGGTCTGAGGAAGGATACATTCCCGGAACTTTTTATGACGGCCACTCTTATTTTGCTTCGGTTGAAAAAATCATCAACAGCAAACATTCTTTGGCGCTGACAGTGTTTGGCGCTCCAACCAAAAACGGCCGCTCCGCTGCTGCAGTAAAAGAAATATACAACCTAGCGGGAACCCATTATTATAATCCTGACTGGGGTTACCAAAACGGAAAGAAAAGAAATGCTGTGATCGCAAATAATAACCGTCCTGTTGCCATCCTCACCCACGAATGGACGATCAGCGAAAAATCTTCCCTCGAAAGTGCTGTCTCTTTTGTTTTCGGAAAGAGTAAACTTTCGGGATTGGATTGGTACAATGCCACTGATCCGCGACCTGATTATTACCGCAAGCTGCCAAGCTATGCTTTAAGCAGCACCAACAGCGGTACCTTGTACGGTGAAACATACGATCTTTTCAAATCCGATGTAAATGTCCGCCAGATAAACTGGGATAATTTATACAACGTGAATTATCACGCTGACACATCAGCGTACGTGGTTGCTGACAGGGTAACTGACATGAAACTGTTGAACCTGAATACGATTTACACCAGAACGATTTCTGATCGCACCGTTTTTTATGCCGGCGCAACGTACCAATCACAGGTTTCAGAATACTATAAAGAGCTCAATGACTTGCTTGGCGGAGATTACTTTGTCGACCTCAACCAGTTTGCAGATGAAAGCGTGGCAGGAAATATTCAGAATAACCTTGATAATCCTGACCGTAAAATTCACGAAGGCGATAAATACGGTTACGATTACGAAGCACACATCACACAGGTATCCGGCTGGGCGCAGGGTGTGTTTAAATTCAATAAGGTGGATCTGTTCGGTGCATTGCAGTTATCGAACACCTCCTTTTACAGGACGGGAAAAGTTCGCAATGGCGTTTATTCAAGTAATTCATTCGGCGATTCCAACACGAAAAATTTTATCAACTACGGTTTTAAAACCGGTGTCACGTACAAAATAAATGGAAGAAATTATTTATTCGTGAATGGATCGCGTGAAACGCGTGCTCCGCGTTTTGATGATGCATTCTTTTCTCCACGCACACAAAATGGTTTCGCATTCGATTTAAAAGAGGAAACCGTTTCTTCCATGGAAGGCGGATATTTTTTAAAGGCACCAAAAATAAAAGCACGCGCCATCGGCTATATCGCCCAGTTTGATGACCAGACGCGTACCTATCATTATTACAACGATGATTTCCGCACGTTTGTAAATTACACACTGACAGGAATAAACATCCGGAACATCGGAACTGAACTGGCTGTGGAAGCCATGGTCTTTAAAGGACTTTCTGCATATGCAGTAGCTGCCGTCGGTCAAAATTTTTATACTGACCGGCCGTTAGCAACTATCACACAGGACAACATCACGGAAGTGGTGACTACGAATGAAATCGTGTATGCCACCAATCTGCACGTTGGCGGATCCCCTGAAAATGCATATTCAGTTGGGTTAAATTATCGCTCCAGCAACTTCTGGTTCCTGAACCTGGATGTAAATTATTTCGATAATACTTATATCTCATTCAATCCTGCACGAAGAACAGCCGCTGCTGTTGACCAGATTGACGGAGGAAGTGATCAAAGAAATGAAATTCTTTCCCAGGAAAAAGTAAGCGGTGAATACACCGTGAATATTTCAGGAGGCTGGTCATGGAAAATAAATAACAAGATGAAAAGCCTTAAGAAAAATACATTCCTCGTTTTGAATTTCGGGGTGAACAACATTCTTGATAATCAAAACCTGATCAGCGGAGGCTTTGAGCAATTACGGTTTGACTTCATCGACCAGAATGTGAAAAAGTTTGATACCAAATATTACTACGCACCGGGGATAAATTTCTTTGTGAATCTGACTCTCCGGATGAATTAAAAAATAAAACAAATGACCCTAAATAAAATGAAGCTAACAAAAATTTTTATGCTGGGTACGGTTTTGCTGTACCTTGCTGCATTCACCTCATGCGTGAAAGATGAAGTTGATGATCCTCCTGCAAGCGGCACTGATCCTGCGCTTACCGTGAATAAAACGATTGCCGGTTTGAAAGCTATGTACAACGGCAATATTATGCGTATCGACAGTGACTGGGTGATTAAAGGAGTAGTAGTCGGAGATGACCATTCAGGAAATTTTTATAAGAGCATTGTCATACAGGATGAAACAGGTGGAATCAATATCCAGATTGATCAGTCAAGCTTCTATACTACTTATAAAGTAGGAAGAAATGTTTTTGTAAAATGCAGGGGCTTGTACCTCGGAGATTATCATGATCTGATTCAATTAGGGGGATATGACGACAATGGTTCCGTTGGACGGATCCCTCAAAGTTTGGTCGGCAGGCATTTGATTCCCGGAGCTTGGAATCAACCGTTTGACACCAAAACTGTTTTTAATCTTGAGAATGACCTGGATTTAGATATTGATCAGAATAAGCTGGTGCGGCTGGAGGGAGTTCATTTTGCAGAGCCATGCACAACATGGGCAGATATTGCGCAGGAGACTTCCGGGAACAGGGATTTAATAGATGCTTATGGTAATATAATAATTGTTCGCACCAGTAATTTTGCAACGTTCGCGTCTTCCATCATTTCCGGAGATACGGGAACTGTTACAGGTGTTTTCCAGGTTTATGACAACGATCTTCAATTAGTCATTCGCGAATTGAGCGATGTTATGATGGATCCTCCGAATTGCGCTCCTCCTGCAGGTCCCAATACATCGATTGCTGCGTTAAGAGCAATGTTCACCGGAAGTACGGGTACAATTCCTGCTAATACGATTGTTGAAGGAATTGTGATTTCAGACAAAGCCAACAACAACATCACCGCGAGGAATGTAGTTATTGAAGATGCTACAGCGGGAATTGTTGTGCGGTTTACAGGCAACAATACTTACAATCTGGGTGATAAAATAGTCGTAGATGTTTCCGGCCAGGAAATTTCCGAATACAATGGTCTGCTTGAAGCCAACAATGTTCCGAATAATAAGTCTTCTTTGTCAGGAACAGGATTTTCCATTACTCCAAGAACAGCCACCATTGCTGATATTATGGCAAACGGTGAAGCATGGGAATCGACACTCGTAAAAATTTTCGGTGTAACAATTACCGGCGGCGGCACTTATGCCGGAAATACAACGTTGACGGATGCTACAGGAACGCTTCCTATGTTTACTTATAACTCAGCCAATTTCTCTTCTGTCTCCTACCCGACAGGTTCGGTGAATGTAACAGGAATTATTTCTGACTTTAACGGGCTACAGCTTAATATGCGCAACACATCAGACGTGCAATAAAACAATGTTTATAAAAAAAAACGGCTTTGAAAATTTCAAAGCCGTTTTTTTATGAATGATGTTTTGTGTCGCAGTGTAATAAATTATGCCGTCACGCTTTCTTGCACTTCAATCTTTTCGATTTCATCTCCTGCCCTGATCTGGTCGATCACATCCAATCCTTCCACCACTTTTCCAAAACAGGTATGAACCCTGTCGAGGTGAGCGGTATTCTCACGGCTGTGGCAGATAAAAAACTGTGAGCCGCCTGTGTCTCTACCGGCATGAGCCATGGAAAGTACACCGCGATCGTGGTATTGATTGCCTCCGTCCAGTTCACATTTGATTTTGTAGCCGGGACCTCCGGTTCCTGTTCCCAAAGGGCAGCCGCCCTGGATCACGAAATTCGGAATCACACGGTGAAAAGTTAATCCATCATAAAATCCTTTTTTCGCCAGGTCACAAAAATTCTTGACGGTACCGGGCGCATCCTTTTCATAAAATTCAACCTTCATGGTTCCTTTTGAAGTTTGTATTGTTGCTGTTTTCATCAGTGGTTTTTTGTTTTTGTAATGCAAAAGTAGCGAAAGGGATTTTATTAGTTTAAGATGGCTACAGATTTACCGTGCGGCCAGGTGTTTTCACCTGACAGGGTTGGAAAATTATTTTTTCAGAAACTCCATCACAGTTTCAAAAAACTCGGCAGGTTTTTCAGCATGAACCCAATGGCCCGCATCTGTAATCGTTTTGATTTGTGCTTTTGGAAAGTGTTTCCTGATTGCAGGTTCATCCTGTGTCCTGATATATCCTGAGCGCTCCCCCCTGACAAACAATGTCGGTTTATCATAGACCAGGTTTTCCGGCAATGCTTCACCGACATTTTCAATATTTTTTTCAATGGCGGCCAGGTTAAATCTCCAGGCTAATTTTTTTTCGTTGCTCTCTCCTTCTTTCCAATAAAGATTTTTCAAAAGAAACTGCACCGTCGCTTCATCATGAAGTGAAATCCTCAATTCTTCCTCTGCTTCTTTCCGTGATTGGATCTGGCCGGGATCAACCCGGTTCAACGCTGCAATCACTCCGTCATGATGCGGACTGTAATAACGCGGAGCAATGTCTGCCACCACTAACTTTTCTATTTTCCCCGGATATGAATCTGCAAAAAACATAGCTACCTTTCCGCCCATCGAATGACCGATGAGATCCGCAGAAGATATTTTTTCAACATTCATAAATTCAAAAACATCTTCTGCCATCACCTTATAATTGAATTCATCAGCATGAGGACTTCTTCCATGATTTCTCAGATCCAATGTGAAACATGAAAAGTTATTTTCAGCAAACCGCTTTGCAAGTGTCATCCAGTTATCCGACAAACCAAACAGCCCGTGAAGAATTAGCAGCGGTTTTCCGTCACCGGTTTTTTTGAAGAAGAGTTTCATGTCGGAAATGGTTGAATGGCCAAATGATTAAATGGCTGGAAGTTTTTTAACCATTTAGCCATCTAACCATTTGGTCATCTAAAATACTATTTCAATTGTCTCAAATAAAGCTGAACCGTATTCTCAAGCCCGAGATACAAAGCATCGCTGATCAGTGCGTGACCGATAGACACTTCCAGCAAGCCCGGAATATTTTCTTTGAAATATTTTAAGTTATCAAGGCTAAGGTCATGTCCAGCATTGATTCCTAAGTTTAATTCATTTGCTTTTTCAGCCGCAGTGATGAATGGTTGAATAGCTTTTTTTTTATCCTTGCCGTATTCCTTTGCGAATGATTCTGTATAGAGTTCAATACGGTCGGTCCCGGAATCTTTTGCATGTTCAATCATCTTCACATCTGCATCAATAAAAATGGATGTCCGTGCGTTATACGATTTCAGTTGTGCGATGACATCTTTCAGAAACGACGCATGCTCAATCGTATTCCACCCTGCATTGGATGTCAGCACATCCGGAGGATCGGGAACAAGCGTTGCCTGTACCGGGCGGATTTCTTCAATCAGCTTCAGAAAATCTTTTGACGGGTAACCTTCAATATTAAATTCAGTGGCCACCACTTTCTTCAGCTCGTATACATCGGATCGCCTGATGTGGCGCTCATCCGGTCTTGGATGCACGGTGATTCCCTGTGCACCGTACCGTTCAATGTCGATGGCTGCCTTGATTACATCAGGTACCGAACCGCCGCGCGCATTGCGCAACGTGGCGATTTTGTTAATGTTGACGCTTAATTTGGCCATGCTTATTTAGCATAATTCTTGATCGTAAATGTAGTAAAATACTTATGTTTGCGGCCGCATACACAACCACAAGGTCGACTGCAAAGAGACTTAACCCATGATTGCCAAAGAACTTATCAACGATTCATTTCCTCCGCTGAAAATTTCAGACACCGGTCTAAAAGCCATTAACTGGATGGAAGAATTTCGCGTGGAGCATTTGCCGATTGTGGATGGTGTGAATTACCTCGGGCTGATATCGGAAGAAGATGTCTTGAAGCTGCATTCGCTCGAACGTCCTTTTGCAAGCCAGACATATTCCCTCATCAAACCTTTTGTTCGTCTCAACCAGCCGATTTTTGAAGTGGTGAAAATTATTTCCAAAGAAAAACTCACCATCGTTCCGGTGCTCGATGAACAAAGTCATTACATGGGATTGATTACTCTTGCTGATGTCTTGAAGCATTATTCTGAAAGCGGGATCTTCGAAGATTCAAACGGAGTGGTGGTTTTGATTATGCGCATGAATGATTATTCGCTGAGCGAAATTGCAAGGCTGGTGGAATCGGAGAATGCAAAAATCATCAGCTCCTACATCACTCCTGATATCGAAGAAGAAACAATAGACATTACACTCAAGATTAACCAAAGTGATCTTTCACGCATACTCGCTTCTCTTACCCGTCATGGTTACAATGTGAAAGAACATTACCATCACAGTGAATTCATGGACGACCTGAAATCCCGCTATGATTCACTCATGAATTACCTGGATATTTAATTCCCCTTTTTATTCCTGATGCAGCAATCATTACTCAGTAAGACGGTTTTATTTTTCTTACTGGTTGTTGTCGGCACTCAAACACATGCACAGGTACTGCCGGATTCTTCGGCGAGGACGAATGTGCCGTCACATGCTGCAGACACTTTACCAAAGATTGTTTCGGACATTATTCTTATCGGCAATGCACTGACCAAGCCGCAGATTATTCTTCGCGAATTGACTTTTCATAAAGGCGATACACTTCATCCATCCGAATTTGAAAAAATATTTGAGAGAAGCGAGGACAACCTGATGAACACGTCCTTGTTCAACTCAGCTCACATTACATGGCTGATCAATGATCCGGAATCTGTTTCGATCTACGTAATCATGAAAGAGCGCTGGTACATTTTTCCATTTCCGATTTTTGAGCTGGTTGATCGCAACTTCAATGAATGGCTTCGTGCGAAAGATCACTTCACTAAAATTAATTACGGAGGCGTTATCACCTGGAATAATTTCCGTGGACGGAATGAAACCATCGGGATGACCTTGAGGTTCGGTTATACGCAGCGCGTCAGCTTTTTCTACAGCATCCCTTTTATTTCCAAAGGACAGAAATCAGGTCTGAACCTCGCCTTTGCTTATTCCAGGAATCATGAGACATCTTACCGGAGCTATAACAACGATCTGCTTTATTACAAGGATGAAGAAAATTTTGCAAGGAAGGACATCAGCGGATCCATACAATACACTTACAGGAAAAGCCTGTATAAAACACATGTAATTGAAGCAGGATTCAGACAAGGTGAAGTGGAAGATACCGTGATCCGTTTGAATCCTGATTTTTTTTCACATGGGAAATCCACGGAGAAATACCTGAGTCTCCGGTACATTTATAAAATTGAACACCGTGACCTTGTCGCTTATCCTTTGCATGGATGGTTCTTTGATGCCGAAGCATCAAAAGTTGGATTGGGTGTTTTTAATGATGAGGTGAACTTTGCATACCTCAGCTCTACCTATAAAAGATACTGGCAGCTGGGGAAGAAATTTTATTTTGCTTCCGCACTAATCGGGAAACTTTCAGATTCACATACTCAGCCGTTCTACAATGTCGGCGGACTCGGCTTCGGGAGCAGCTATCTGCGCGGTTATGAATATTATGTAATACTCGGAAAAAAATATGCCCTGCTGAAAACAAATTTCAAATACGAATTGCTTTCGCCGCGATCTGTACATGCATCATTTATTCCTCTGCAGAAATTTGCAACCATTCCGTATGCCTTCTATATAAACCTTTACAGTGATGCAGGGTATGTTGACGATCACCAGTACTCACGCTTCAACAGCATGACCAACAGATTTCAATTCAGTTTCGGGGGAGGAATTGACTTTGTTACCTACTACGACCTGGTTTTCCGTTTTGAATATTCTGTAAACAAATTTGGAGAATCAGGTATTTTTCTACACTTTTCTGCACCTATTTAATGATTGAAAATTATTCCGGATGAAAATTGCCATTTACGGCCGACCTCTTAACATGACCCAGCTTTCGTTTGCTGAAAGCGTAATTGAAACGCTTGAGAAAAGCGCATGTAAAATTTTTATTCATGAGGCCTATTATAACTTCCTGAAGCTGCATATTTCCGACCTGAAGAAATACGAGGTTTTTAATTCTCATGCTGATCTCAGGAATAACACCGATTTTCTTTTCAGCATTGGCGGCGACGGAACCCTGCTGGACACAGTGGTTCTTGTAAAAGATTCAAAAATTCCAATCGTAGGAGTGAATGCAGGAAGGCTTGGATTTCTTTCCAGCATTTCAAAAGAAAACCTGGTTAACGCAGTGGAAAGCCTGAAGAAGGGACATTACTCCCTCGATATAAGAACCATGCTGAAACTTGAATCGGATCGCCCCATTTTTGAAAACGAAAACATTGCCCTGAATGATTTTACCATTCATAAAATGGAAACATCTTCAATGATTACTATTCATGCCTACCTCAACGGTGAATACCTGAACTCATACTGGGCTGACGGAATTATTATCTCGACACCAACGGGATCCACAGGTTATTCGCTGAGTTGCGGTGGCCCTATCGTTGTGCCACAGTCTGAGAGTTTTGTGATCACACCCATTGCACCTCACAACCTGAATGTACGCCCGATCGTGGTATCCGATAAAAATGTAATCTCGCTGGAAGTGGAAGGCCGGAGCCAGCATTACATGGCAACTCTTGATTCCCGCTCGGCAACCATTGCCCCGGGATTCCAGCTGGCATTGAAAAAAGCATCCTATCCCGTTCACCTCATAAGGCTGAGCAATGAAAATTTTCTGGATACGTTAAGAGGAAAGTTAAACTGGGGACTTGACAAAAGAAACTGAGTCTCATAGAAATAATCAATTAATTGTTGTAAGATTGGAAACAAGTTGGATTGAGTTTAACGTATAAATCCTATCTCATAAAATAATTTATATTTGCGCTCTCTCACAACATGATCCGACTCCGTACTCTTACGATTTTCTTATTCCTGCTCACGCTTCCTTCTTTAATGAATGCTCAGAGATGGAAAAGATCGCGTTATGAATTCAGCTTTGGTGCCGGGGCCAGCAATTTTTTGGGTGAGCTGGGAGGAGCTAATCAAATAGGAACGCATGGTTTCAAAGACTTCGAATGGTCGCTGACAAATTTCGCAGCTTCCATCGGCTTGCGTTATAAGATTTCGAAATTTTTTGCCGTAAACACCCACCTTACTTATGGCAGGCTTTCAGGCGATGATAAACTCACGGATGAATTTGCAAGGCATTACCGAAACCTGAATTTTTATTCGAATATTTATGAATTTAATATTAATCTGGAAGGAGCGTACCAGGAAGAACAAATGGGTAATATTTACCATCGTAAAGGAACCCATGGAATGAAGGGGTATGAGATATATGTTTATGGATTTGCCGGTGCCGGCATTTTCTATTTTGATCCCAAAACTGTGTATAATGGTAGTACGTATCGCCTGCAGCCATTGGGAACAGAAGGCCAGGGTCTGGAATCGGACAATGAACCATACAAACTCATTCAATTGTGCATCCCTGTCGGTTTAGGATTTAAATATACCATTGACAGAACCTGGGGTGTCGGCCTTGAACTGGGTTTGAGAAAAACCTTTACCGATTACATTGATGATGTAAGCACGGTTTATTATGATTTCAGCACTTCATCAGAGGTCCCTGACATCACAAGGTTGCTGGCTGACCGTTCAGACAACGATGCTCTCCCGGGATCCAAATCGTTACCTTATATCACAGCTCCGGGTCAGCAACGTGGAAACCCGAAAGAAAACGATGCTTACATTTTTGCGATTTTTAGCGTAAACTACCGTTTCCAGGCAGCAAGACGTGGTGTTGCCAGGTTTTAATTTCCGTCAAATAATTTTCCCAAAGCTTCGTTTCTTTGCATTTGTGTTCCGACTCTTTTATGGAGTCTTTATTTATATTTTATAATGCTTTCTTTAAAAAGAAGAAAATTATTCCTGGTCCTTTTCTCGTTCTTCAGTGTAACGACGACAGCTTTTGCACAATACAACGAAATAGGGCTGATGATTGGTGCATCAAATTATAAAGGTGAACTGTCGCCACACTTATTTAATAAAGACTTTGTGAACTTTGCCATCGGCGGTTTTTACCGTCACAACTGGAACCGCCACTGGAGTTATAAGTTCGAGCTCAATTACGGAAAGGTTTCAGGTGATGATGCAAAAGCGCCAACGGCTTATGAACGCAACCGAAATCTTTCTTTTTATTCTGATATCCTTGAGTTTTCCCCGCTTATTGAGTTTAATTTTTTTCCGTATGAAACAGGTAACTCTGAATTTCCATTTTCCCCTTATCTCTTTACAGGAATTACAGTATTTAAATTTAACCCGAAAGCGAAACTGAACGGAACCGAATTTGAATTACAACCACTACGTACGGAAGCACAGGATCCCTATGGCAGGGTTGTCATCGCGCTTCCCATGGGAGGCGGTTTGAAAATAAGCCTCGGTGCAATAGGAGTAGGAATTGAAGTTGGCGCCCGGCGAACCTATACAGATTACCTGGATGATGTGAGTACCGTTTATCCTGATCCGGCAAAATTACTGGCATCCAACGGAGCTGTTTCCGTTCTCCTTTCTGACCGCTCACTGGTTCCCACCGACCCTTCCATCCCTGTTCCTTATGTGGCGGGAAAACAACGTGGCAATCCCCAGGACAATGACTGGTATGTATTCGCAGGGATAACGATTTATGCAAGGATTACAAGTCCACAGGGAGATGCCTGCAAGCCATTTAAGTTCAGGAGATATTAAAAGCGTGCACCGTCAGTTGAGAGGCAACTCATAAAGCCGGTATTTCTTGTAGACTTTTCCACCGATATGAAGCAGCGCTTTATTCATCAGATCATTATTTTCAAGGATCCAGGATGCTTCTCCGTAATCAATATTTTTTCGTGCAGCTGCTTCCAGGTTCATTGCATAAAAGCAGGCATCAATTCCTGATTTACGATATCCTTCAATGACACCAAGAGTGATGATCCGCACGCTCTTTACTTTCTTCTGGTTCATCAGCAATGTAAAAAGACCGGTTGGAAATAATCTTCCGCGCTTGATTTTTATAGTCACTTCATTCAGGTTCGGAACTGTCAGTGCAAAGCCAATGGCTTTCCCGTTATGTTCTGCTACATATGCAAAGTCAGTGTCTACGATGGCTTTCATATCCGATGCAGCAAAACGAAACTCTTCCTTTGTCATCGGCACAAAACCCCAGTTCTTTTCCCATGCGGCGTTGTATACTTCATGCAGCTTATCAACTTCGCTTTTAAAATTTTTCATGTTGAATTTACGGATCACGATGCCGTCGCGTTTCAACCTGTCCTGCAGCAACGGGCGCATGGAAATAACCCGCTGGTTCATATTTTCCTTCGTTGCGATTTTGTACGCAAGCAAATCCATCTTTTTGCGGAAACCGAATTTTTCCAGGAAGTCGTTGTAATACTTTTTATTATACACCATCAGGATGACCGGTGGAGCGGTATAGCTGTCAACAAGCAGACCGCAGGTATCGTTGGTGGAAAAATTAACCGGGCCGATAATGTTTGACAATCCGCGCTGACTGCACCATTCTTTTACTGTACGAAGCAGAATCTCAGCAACAGAATAATCTTCAATGACATCAAAAAAACCAAAAAAGCCATCGTTGTTTCCTGTAAATTTTTTATAACCTCCGTTGTCGATGGCAGCTATGCGGCCAACAATTTTTCCTTCGCGGTAAGCCAGGAAAAGATCAACATGTGCATGCTGGAAGAACGGATTTTTTTTCCGGTTGAAAAGCTTCGCTTGGGAAATGTAAAGTTCGGGGACGTAATTCGGATCACCCTTGTATAAATCGTGAGGAAAATCGATGAACTTTTTTACCTCGCGGGATTCAATTTTCCTAACGGTGATTGGTGCCATTGGCAATCATTTCCTGTAAAGCAAATACACCAAGCTCCTTGGCAACCTTGTTGATTTTATCAATCGCCTGTTCAATCTGTGCAATGGAATGAGTAGCCATCAACGACATGCGAATCAATGATGAATCACTCTTCACCGCAGGAGATACAACCGGGTTCACAAATACTCCTTCTTCAAACAATCTGTTCGTAAACTTAAAAGTGGTCATATCATCACGGATGTAAATCGGGATAATCGGAGTTTCAGTTTTGCCGATATCAAATCCAAGGTTCTTCAGTGTTTCTGTTGCATAACGGGTATTCGCCCAAAGATTTGCAAGACGGTCAGGTTCCGACTGGATGATTTCGAGTGCCGCCAAAGCAGCTGCGGCTGCAGAAGGAGGAATGCTGGCGCTGAAAATCATGGAGCGCGCATTGTGTTTTAAATAATTGATGATGTCCTTATTGCTTGCCACAAATCCTCCGAGTGATGCGAGTGATTTGCTGAATGTGCTCATGATCAGGTCCACTTCATTGGTTAACCCGAAGTGAGCAGCTGTGCCTTCTCCGTGCTTGCCAAGAACGCCCAATGCATGCGCATCGTCAACCATTAATGCTGCACCATATTTATTAGCCAGTTTTACGATAGACGGAAGATCTGCAACATCGCCTTCCATGCTGAAGATGCCGTCCACCACGATCATCCGTATCCTGTCATCATCAATAGACCGAAGCTGGTTTTCCAGCTGCGCCATATCGTTATGAGCAAACTTCAGAACACGTGAAAAAGATAAACGGCTTCCTTCTATGATAGAAGCATGATCAAGTTCATCCAATAACAAAACACCGTGACGGCCGGTAAGCGTAGCCACCACACCAAGATTGGTCTGGTAACCTGTACTGAATACCAGGGCCGCTTCTTTGCCTACAAATTCAGCAAGTCTTTCTTCCAGCTGGATGTGAAGTTTGGAAGTTCCGTTGAGAAAACGTGAACCGGAACAGCTGCTGCCATAACGTTCCAAAGCTACCCGAGCGGCTTCTTTTACCTTAGGATGATTGGTGAGGCCCATGTAACTGTTAGAGCCGAACATCAATACCTTTTGGCCTCCGATCATCACTTCCGTATCCAGGTTTTCCTCGATGGGTCTGAAGTAAGGATAAATACCTGCCTTTTTCAATTCAGCCGGTATTGTAAACTTCTTCATTTTCTGGTTAAGAGTATGTGAAACCATTCTGCGTGCTTTATGTTTTTAAACGGTTATTAGCTTAATTTCTTATGTAGGTAAAATGCAAAACATCCTGCAGCTGGCTCATTTGTGGCCAAATGAATGAACTGCCTGGACATTTTTCGGCGCTCAAAATAAAGGATAAAAAAAGAAATGAGCAAAGCAAATATTAGCAATGCTGATAACCAAATCATTAGTTTATCCTCCATCCCTTTTCCTACAATTATATTGAAATAATTATTTCAGGCGATGAATATACAAAGATTTATATGAACACCACATAAACTAAAAACAAAATGGCTGATTTTAAAAAGAAAAGCGAATCCTCTGGGGGTTTATTTATAAAGACGATTGAATTTGTAGAAGTTTTTCCGTGAAGGGGTAAAAGTTGAACGTTGGGAAGTGACCATTCGGTTAAATAACGTAGAATTTTCCCCATCAATCTCTTGGTTTTTCTTTTTTTCAAACCATGGCATAAGTGGAACGGTTTTTATCATACCTATAATAGAAACTTTAAAAATTAAAATTATGTTCTCACGAGTCTCAACAAAAGCAAAAAAGAATGTCAGGATAGAAACAGGCTCTGTTTTAATTGCACAACCTTTCTGGCAGGATGAAAAATACAGACGTTCAGTAATCCTGATTTTAGACCATAACAATGATGGAAGCAAAGGAATTATACTCAATAAGCTAAGCACGCTGATGATTAAGGAAGCTCTCCCGGAATTAGAAATTGGTTTGCCTCTTTATTATGGCGGCCCTTTCAATCCCGAGATCATTTCATTCATTCATAGCTACCCTTCTTTCCCTGAAACATATTCCATAGGAAATGAATTATTCTTTGACGGTAATTATGAATCCCTGCTTGAAATGCTGCGCTCTAAGACTATCAACCTCCGGAACATCAGGTTCTATTCAGGGTTCGTAGTGTGGACAGCCGGACAACTTGAAGCAGAAATCCAGGAAGGAAAATGGTGGACCAGCGAACTCAACGCTCATGAATTATTTAATGCTTCTTCAGAAGAATTATGGACATATGAGTTGCTTGCAAACGGCCACATCTATGGTCTTTTAAATGAAATACCGGATCCTTGTTTCAATTGATCCTCAAAAAAAATCACGGGCGGATTTTGTTTCGTAACTTCAGGTCTGCAAATTCAATGGTATGATTCCCATAAAAGATTTCACCATTAAAGCATCGGACTATAAAAGCTGCCTCCGTTATATTGAAAAATACTGGAAAGAAATAACCTGCTCTTACCCGAGTGACCAGTTTACGCACCTCGGACTTCCGAATAAATTTATTTCCCCGAACGATGGAATTTATAAGAATGATCAGTTCTACTGGGACAGCTATTTCATCATTCTGGGTCTTGTAAAATGCGGAAGAGCAGATATTGCAAAAGGAATGATTGACAATTTTCTTTTCATGCAAAAACGTTTTAATATCATTCCGATGCGAAACCGTTTTTACAATTTAGGAAGTTCGCAGGTGCCTTTTCTTACTTCCATGTCGCGCGAAGTTTTCGGCGAACTGAAAAATCTCCGGTGGATGAAAAATGTGATGAAAGCCGCAGAAGCCGAACTCACAGGTTACTGGATGAATAAAAAGCTGAATGAAATTCATTTGGTACACCAGGGTTTGTCGCGATACTGTGATCACTACATAACACACCTCGCTGCAGAACATGAATCCGGCTGGGACATGACCTCGCGTTTCCACAATCATTGCCTCGATTATTTGCCGGTGGATCTCAATTGCGCCTTGTATAAATATGAAATTGATCTGGCCGAATTTTATAAGGATACCGGGAATAAAAAAAAGAGTAATCACTACATCGTTCAATCCGAAAAGAGAAGACGAAAGATGAACCAGCTGATGTGGAATTTTAAAAAGGGATTTTACTTTGATTATGATTACAAACATAAAAAGCAAAGCTCCTTTTATTCTATTGCCGGATTTTACCCGATGTGGGCGCGGCTGGCCACGCACACGCAGGCAAAAAAAATGGTGGACAACCTGAAACATTTTGAATACGAAGGAGGTCTTGCAAACACGCAGTCAGGCAATCTTTCCGAAGAATATAAGCAGCATGATTATCCAAACGGATGGCCGCATCAGCAATGGATTGTTATCCGGGGATTAATGAATTACAATTTTCAATCAGATGCGCACCGGATTGCAAAAAAATTTCTTGATCTAAACAAAAAAGTTTTTGATAAAACAGGGAAGCTGTGGGAAAAATACAATGTCGTTACCTGTGACATCGGTAAATCCGAAAGATACAAAACTCAATGGGGCTTTGGATGGACCAATGCAGTTTTTGTCCGCCTCTTAAATAAGTTCGCTCACTAAACAGATATTCATGCGCCTGGTTATCGTCTCAAATCGAGCGCCTGTAAACGTCCTTAAAGAAAAGAATACTTACAGGTATGAATCCAGCCCGGGAGGACTGGTGTCAGGCCTGGGTGCATACGTTGACAGGATAAGGGAATCAGGAGAAACGGAAATTATCTGGATCGGCTGGCCGGGCACGAGCATTCCCAAAGAGGATGAGGAAAAAGTAAGGAATGATATTTTAAAAAAGTTTCGAACTGTCAGCGTATTTCTCCCGGAAGAAACAATGGAAAAATTCTACCAGGGTTTTTGCAACAAAACGATCTGGCCCCTCTTTCATTATTTTCCCGTGTATGCGACGTATGAAAAAGAAAACTGGGAACAATACATTTCCGTGAATGAAATATTTTGCAAGGCTGTGCTCGAGGTGCTTCAACCGGATGACATCGTCTGGATACACGATTATCACCTGATGCTGCTACCGGGTTTGATCAGGAAAAAATTTCCGCAATCCAGGATCGGCTTCTTTCTTCATATTCCCTTTCCTTCCTATGAAGTATTCAGGTTGCTCCCAAGCGACTGGAGAAAAAAAATTTTAGAAGGGTTGTATGGTTCCGACCTGATCGGTTTTCACACTCATGATTACGCTACTTATTTCCTGCGCAGCACCCTTCGCATCCTGGGCTTATCAGGGCATATGGGTGAGGTGTTGTACCGGAACCGTCTTGTAAAAGTGGATACCTTCCCGATGGGAATTGATTATAACAAGTATCATTCGCATGCTTCCGGCAAAGGAGTCCAGGGTGAGAAGCTGAAGCTGAAAAAAAATTTACGGCAATCAAAGATGATCCTTTCTATCGACCGCCAGGATTATTCGAAAGGAATATTAAACAGGCTTAGGGGATATGAATACTTTCTGGAAATGAATCCGCATTGGAAAGAAAAAGTGATGATGATGATGGTCGTCGTGCCGAGCCGCATCGGTGTTGAAAGTTACCAGGATATTAAAAGCAGCATTGATGAGCTGGTAGGGAAAATTAATGGCAGGTTCGGAACCCTTGAATGGATGCCTATTCATTACCAGTATCGCTCGTTATCATTCGATGAGCTTATTGCAATTTATAACAGCAGCGATGTAGCTCTTGTTACTCCTATGAGAGATGGGATGAATTTGATTGCGAAAGAATACCTCGCTTCACGAACAGACGCCAAGGGAGTTCTTATTCTCAGTGAAATGGCCGGTGCTGCGGGTGAGCTGGCAGAATCCATCATTATTAACCCGAACAACATAGAAGAAATCAGCGATTCTCTGTCGCAAGCGTTGGAGATGAATGAGAATGAACAACGTAGGAATCTTGAGGTAATGCAGAAACGATTGATGGTATACGATGTTTTCAAATGGGCTGATGATTTCTTAATTACCCTGAACGATATTAAAAAAAAGCAGGAACGGTTGAGTGCACGTATCTTAAATCCGGCAGACAAAAAAAAAATGATGGCGCAATTTTCTAAGTCTCTTTCACGGATATTATTCCTGGATTACGACGGTACATTGGTTCCTTATGCAAACCATCCGTCAGAGGCTTTCCCGGGCCAAGATCTCCTGTTACTTCTTAAGAAAATATGCGAAATCCATAACACCGAAGTGGTGATTGCAAGCGGCCGTGATCGCAAAACACTGGAACAATGGTTTGCAGGCTTGCCGGTTCACCTCGTTGCCGAACATGGATTGCTTATCAGGGAAAAAAACAAAGCCTGGAGACTGCTGAAGCCTATCAGGAAAAACTGGAAGAAAAAAATCAAACCGATTATGAATTCTTATGCTGAAAAACTTCCGGGAGCATTTGTCGAAGAAAAAGAATATTCACTCGTATTCCATTACCGTAAATCAGACCCGGCTTTTGCTGCGTTGAGAGTTCGTGAGCTGATGAATCATCTTGTAGCATTCACTTCAAATATGGATGTGCAGGTAATGCAGGGAAACCTTGCTCTCGAAACCCGGAATGCAGGAGTGGATAAAGGTGTGGCCGCTTTGCATTGGTTATCTAAAATGAAAAAATATCCGCGCTTTATCCTGACCATGGGTGATGATTCAACGGATGAAGATTTATTCCGCGCGATGCCGCGCGATTCTTATTCCATTAAGGTTGGCTTTCAGCCTTCCTATGCCAGGTACAATATTGCAAACTCGTCCGAAGTCATATTGCTCCTGGACGAGTTGATGAAACAGGACAAACAAATAATATCAAAACTGAATTCCTAGCCCGATCACAATCTGGTCAGGTGTTTCATAGGACGCTTCAGAAAGATAGGATCCTTTATTCTTAATTCCCTGGTAGCTGAGTGTAAGATTTAATATACTTAACTCCGCATTTAAACCGATCCGGTAACCTACGCCGCTCTTCTGTAAATCCACGTGGTTCCCATTAAAATCTTTCTTTGAAAAAAGAAGATAGTTGAAAACCGGGCCTCCCTCAATTCCAAGAATTGGAAAAACTTTGTAACCAACCAGCACCGGAACTAAAACCTTGCCTGCATAAAAAGTAACATTTTCCTGTGACTCATTTACCTGGTATGCAAGCGTTCCTTTTTGATAGTCGAGTAAAAGTTTTGGTTTTATGTATAATGGTCCGAGGCTGGCTTTTAAAAATACACCGGCCTCAAAGCCGAGTATTCCGTCACCCTGTACCACCTGGGTGAATTGATTTTTAATTTCTGAAATTTTCACTGATGAGGTGGTAATGGCTCCTTCAATTCCCCCGGCAAGCTGGGCCTTAAGAGTTTGACAATAGAGCAAACTTATGGAGAGTACTGCGCTTCTGATAATCGTTTTCATTGGTTTTGTTTTTCATTAATGAATACAAAAACAGTTCCTTTTAAAAATGAACCTTATCATTTCCCTTTGTAGACAGGCTTCCCCAAAGACATCAGAAAAGTCGCGCCTTTGCTGAATATTTTGCCATTTCTTTCAGAAATCAGCTGCTTTCGGTGGTATGTCTATTGTGCTTTATTAACACAACCATAAAAAAGGAGAAACAAATGAAAACATTAAAATTAATTGTATCGATCGTTTTTATGACGGTCTTTATGAATACCGGGAAACTGTTTGCCGGCGATCCTTCATGGGAAAACGACAAGTATCAGAAAGACAATGGCCTGATAAAGGAAGACATTGCAGCTGTCAATTTTCATAAAGGACAGGTTCAGCAGTTAAAAGCAAAATTGAAAAATGAGAATACTGCTAATAACCATGAAGCTGTGATTATGACTAAGAGGGATTTGGCAAAAGAAAAAGCTGATCTCAGGAAAAGCAAAGCTTATCTCTGCGCTGATAAAAAAGATCTGAAACGCGATTATAAGCTGAGCATGAGAAATTATCGCGAAGTAATTTCAAAAGACGAGGCCAACCTTAAGAAACAAAAAGCAAAACTTAATGAGGCTATCACCAAAGGAAATGAAGATGCGATCATGACAGCAGCCAACAAAGTAGCCTATTACAGCAACAGGCTTAAAAATGACCAGGCTCTTCTTACCCGTGAAAGAACAAATATGAATTCGAATTTTGCAGCCATTGATAAGCAGTTGGATAAAAACACAATTCAGCCTGCTGGATTAAAGCAAAATGAAACGGCCTATACAGAAAATGGGAAACGCCATTAAATAAATTCTGTAGATCAAAAAACGCAAGTCCTCCGACTTGCGTTTTTTTATTATTTTCTTTAATATGCTTGGCAATTAAGTAATTAAAAGGCGTTTGATTTTTTATTTAGAATTATTCTAAATAATTATTTTAGTTTTGCAGACATACAAAATCAACAACCAAAAAATGTTCAAACGACTTTCTTTTTTTCTGTTAACAGGAATCGCTTTGTTGCAGACAGCGGTCGCGCAGGATCGCGTATTTACTTATACTTACCAAACCACTGTACTTCCAAAAGGCGTGAAGGAATTAGAATACTGGTCAACAGTCAGAACCGGGAGAAAGGAATTTTATAATGCCATCGATCAGCGGTTTGAACTCGAACTTGGACTTGGTAAAAATGTACAGACTGCTTTTTATTTTAATTCAAGTCATTCTGTTTCTAGGGGCGGTGAAGGGGTGGTTTCAAATACTGAAACCGGTTTCTCGAATGAATGGAAAATAAAGCTTACAGATCCTGTGGCAAATAAAATCGGAACAGGATTATACGGCGAAATCGGTTTCAACGGAGAGGAACTTGAACTTGAAGCAAAAATTCTTCTTGATAAAAAATTCGGAAATAATCTCGTTGCCTTCAACCTCGTGGGAGAATATGAAATAGAATATGAATTCGAAGCGGAAGAAAATGAACTTGAGGCCGAAATTGAAACTCCTTTTGAATTGAATTTTGCTTACATGCATTTCATGGGAAGTCATGTCGGATTAGGTGTGGAAGCACGCAATCACAATGAAGTCTCTGAGGCAGGATGGGAAAATTCTGTCTGGTATGCCGGACCTACGCTTCATTTTAATGGCGCCAACTGGTTTATTAATGTCAACGCAATGCCACAGCTTTTCAACGCAAGGACGACAGAAGGTTCAACAGAAACACTGGAATTGAAATCTCATGAAAAGCTGGAAGCACGCGTTCTTCTTTCATTTACATTTTAAAGGATGAAGTGGTTCCTCGTTTTTGTTCTCTTATTGACGGTGATCGCATGCAGCAGTTCACATTCTCTCATACGGCCTGAAGAAAATGATGTCAAAAAACTGAACACTACAGGAACAACTGTTACAATGAATGACCTCAACAACGGTTATCATTTATTCCTTACAAACTGCGGAGGTTGCCATTCCTTGTACGTGCCTTCTTCAAAAAATAAAACTGAATGGGAAAAGGTTTTACCTGAAATGTTTTCCAGGACACAGTTAAACAACGACCAACAAAAACTGGTACGACAATATATTTTTTCAAAGCTCTAGGTCAATAGTCCATCCGTATGCTTGATGGACAACAGGGGAACTTTTGTCAGGTGGGACATTCGCATCGTGTGACCTGAATGAAACAATGAAGCGGGGAAGTGCCTGAGATGCGTAAACATAACCAGCAGATCTGCAGGATGTTTTTTTAAAAAATAATTTATTCCCTCATCAATATCTGGATCCTTTCCTATATAACCTGATATTTTTTCATACTTAATATGGGACTTTATTTCAGACGTTGCGGATACTACTTCTTCATCTGAATGCATCAGGTGCTTATTATCCACGTAAAGAAAAATAATTTCAGCGTCAAAATGTTTTGCAAATGGCGCAATAGCACCGGCCGCTTTAATATTGTCTTCCCGAAGGTCCGTTGAGAATACAATTTTTTTTATTCCTGTGAATTTTTCATTCTGAGGCACGTATAAAACCGGGCAATGAGCTTTGTGAACCACTTCATCAGCCAGGCTTCCTGAAAATAATCTCTCCCACCTGGTGGCGTTGGATGTTCCAAGCACAACAAGATCCGCTTTTTCGCGATCGATTATTTCAACCAGGTGATCAGAAGATATTCCTTCTGATAGCTCATACTGAACGTTGAGATGCGGATGTTCTTTCTTTAATTTTGATTTGAGCTCTGACAACTTTTTCTCACCTGAGATTCGGATTTGATCATCTGCCAATTGTACAGTTGTAAACGGTTGTTCTGTATACATTACCGGGCTTTCAAATAAGTAAACGAGAACAAGTTTTGATTTCAGCGCTTCGCTTAATGATGCTGCATAGCTGACAGCAGTGTTTGCTCCGTTGGAAAAATTAGTAGGACAAATAATGGTTTTCATAAATCCTCACCCAGAAATTGATCATCAAAAACACTTAAAAACCGCGCCACTCAGCGACAATTTTCAAGGGCTGTTTCATTTGAAATCTAGATGTTCATCGGTTATTCTTGTAAGAAATCATACGAATTTGACATGATTTCATACAATATACTGATTTAATTAACATCTTTCTTCATAATAAAGAGAAAAAGGAAACGTTCTTTTGTGTTTTGAGTATAAAACCAGAGTTTTTTATCGCAAAAAGTGCCGTAAATCTGCTCAAGTTGAATTGACAGCGGGTTTCATATGTTGTATCTTAAGAGTTATCCGGTAAAATAAGAATGAAAAAAAATAAAAATAAAGATTCCCGGTTGTCGCACTCCTTGGTTTGCGGAATGTTGATTTGCATAGTGTCTTGCCTTTGCACTTCTTCTTTTGCTGAACCAACCATTGTTGACAGTGCTTCCATCATCAATTTTTATAACCCGGCAGGGTCATTTCAATATGAACCTATTCCGGGTATTCGTGCCAACGAGCATGAAATGAAAGCCGGTTTGTTATACGACCTCGAGAATAAAAAAATTGTCTGGCAAAAGGAAATGAATACTTCTTTTCCCATTGCATCACTTACTAAAATGATGGTTGCATTGCTGACCGTAGAGGATGTAAGAGCAGGAAAATTAAAATGGTCTGATAATGTGGAGTGGACACGCCAGATTATTATTGGACGCGGAAAGAGAAAGCGTGTTGTCAATGAAAACGTGAATTATACCTTACTTGATATTTTTAAATCGGCAATGATTGCTTCGAACAATGAAGCTGCAGAACAAATGGCCCGTTATGTAGGGGGAAATGTGCAGTCGTTTATTGACCGGATGAATACACGGGCAAGGGAGTTGAGCATGAACAGCACATATTATGGAAATCCTACAGGGCTTCCTGCCGCTGCAAGATCATTTGATAATTCTGCAACACCTATTGATCTGCTTCTCCTCACACTTGAGATGCTGAAGTACGATGAAATCCTTGAAGTTACAGGAATGGGATATGCTGATATCAACAACGGCCGAAGCACCAGCACTATCAGGAACCATAACAAGCTTACGATTGAATACAAAGGTGAGGTGGACGGAATGAAAACCGGCTATACAAAACGCGCCGGCTTCTGTTTGGTTGCGACTTCAAATAAGTGCGATCACCGTTTGATCAGCGTCGTGCTGGGTGCGCGCTCACCGAATCTCCGCAATGCAGTGGTAAAAGACATGATCAATGATTATTATGCTACCATTGGTTTGGACAGGCTGGGCCCTTATTGCCAGGCTCCGTCTTATGCAGGCTTAGCAACCTCTTCTTCTGAAGAATTATCTCAGGCAAATGAGGATGGAGAAGAAAACCCGGTCATAGCTTCGGTGCCCAACACAAAAAATAAAACTGCTCCTTCTTCACAAAAACCAAAGTACATTATTTACATCGTTCAGCCCGGTGATACGCTTGCCAGTATTGCAAGACAATATGATGTAGCCAGCATCGCAAAGCTGAAAGCCGTAAATAGAATTTCCAGGAAACATATTTTACGGGTTGGAGCAAAGCTCAAGGTTCCTGTAGCCGGTTGATTTTTTTTCATCACTACTTCCCGGATTTTTGATTTACTTTTACGTACTCAATCGGTTTGACAATGAAAACTTCGCTCGTTGCCTGTTTTGTTATTTCTCTATTCTCATTCACATTAAAGGCCCAGAAACCGGTTCCTGTACAGGTTTCATTGCCTGTTGATTCAATTACAAAGCTGATCACCTACGAAAATGTTATCCAGTCTCCCGGAATAGCAGCAGGCTTACTTTATAAACGTGCGCAAAACTGGTTCAATTCCTTTTATAAAAATCCCGGTGAAGTAATCCGTGAAAATGATTCATTGAAATTCAAAATCGTCGGTAAGCCGCGTTTTAAGATTCACAATCCTCCTGATAAGGAGGGAACAAAAACCGATGCAGGATTGGTTCAATATACCATCACCCTTTCGGCAAAAGACGGCCGTTTTAAATACGAGCTGACTGATTTCAACTGGAAGCAAGCTTCTTATTATCCTGCCGAACGATGGATGGATACAACGTCACAGGTTTATTCTACTGTGTATCCTGAGTATTTAAAACAGGTAGATCAGTATGTAAAGGATGTCATTGGCAACCTGAAGGATGCCATGCTGAAAGAAAAGCCGGTCAAGGACAAGGATAACTGGTAATTGCTTCCCGTTTTTTGAAGTTGCTCACCTTATTTTTATTTTTTATTCTTTTGCAGCTGTATGCAGATTTCCGAAGCAACGTTTTTAGTGAGCAATACTGACATTGAAAAATGTCCGGCACCAAATATTCCCGAGTACGCTTTTATTGGCCGGAGCAATGTGGGCAAATCCTCTCTTATCAATATGCTTACCGGAAAAAAGAATCTTGCTAAAACTTCAGCAACTCCCGGCAAGACACGATTGATTAATCATTTTTTTATCAACATGAAATGGTATCTCGTTGATTTGCCAGGGTATGGTTACGCGAAAGTGTCAAAGACTTCCAAGGCACAGTGGGATAAAATGATCCGGGATTACCTATTAAAGCGGGAAAACCTCATGAGCGTTTTTGTTCTTGTCGATTCCCGGCTGGAGCCGCAAGCGATAGATATTGCATTCATCAATTGGCTTGGTGAAAAAAAAGTTCCGTTCTCAATTGTCTTTACAAAGTCCGACAAGCTTAAAAAGCAACAAATAATCTACAGCGTTGAGCACTATAAAAAGGAGCTTAAAAAAAACTGGGATGCCTTACCTCCTCTTTTCATTTCTTCATCAGAAAAAAAAACAGGGCGAGAAGAGTTGTTAAACTACATTGAAGAAATCAACAAAGACTTTGTTCCACCCGGCAAGTAATTATTTTCTGAACAGCTCTGCTTTTTGCGCAAACGATTCTGAAAATTTACGGATCTCCTGTGCGCCCGGGCTATCCTGCGTAGCTCGCTGGTAAGTATCTGCCATACTCATAAAGCTTTCGTAGAAAAAACGTTTCATGTCATCCACGGGCATGTCCTTGGTCCACAGGTCAATCCGCAAGGTTGTACTCTCTTTGGAATCCCAGATGGAAAGCATGGTAGCATCGCAGTCCTTTTTCCCGTTCATCCCGCTCTCACTTGCTTCCCACTGAATTTTTTCAGGGATTTTATTTTCATCCAGTGAAACAATAAATTTAATTTCTGAATCTTTCATTTTATTTCCCGGGTTTATATTTGGAATCGTTTAATATTCTTTTGCTGTCCGCTGTATTCATCAGCTGTTCAAGCGTAACTGAAGTATTATTTTTCATATAAGCAGTAACAATTTTCCATCCCATCCACTGGCCGATCGCTCCCGGCGATTCCTTCGGAAATCCATTGGTGGAAGGTCCGTCGTTGATGAATTTAGCCACCTGGTTCTGATCGTTTGAAAACAACAACTTCTGATCTATAAAAAATGACCATGTGTTTTTTTCATTTGCATTACACCACTTTAATTGTGAAGAAGAATATCCCGTCTTAATGCTGTCTTCTTCACCTGGCATGAGAGCGCTCATGCAATACAGAACTTTTCCGTGATAAATCATCCGGCTTAGTAAATCGCTTTGAGCAGGATCTTCTTCCCATTCACTTTGTATCCATCCTTTCATGCAATCGGCAACAAGGTATTCCTTTCGCATTTTTATCATTTTATACCTCGGCAGCTGGAGAGAAGAATAATATTTTGCATCCGCACCAAGATACATGTCCAAACCTGCACCCAATGAGCTGTCGGCGGCCACCACTGCATAGTTGAACCCGGAAATAAAAGTGTACACCCGCGGAACAGGCCGGGTTGGAAAAAAGTATTTGTAATGACGAAAGGCATCGGTAAGCTGCTCATCAAACGGTGTGAAGTCATGAAATATATTTTCGGAATTCCGGTAAATTTCATTTATGTCCTTATTGGTTGTAAAATCATCCAGGCGATTTTTTAAAAGCATGGTGTCCGCTGTTCCCAGTTCAACAATTTTAAAGCAGAATAAATCAAATATGCCTCCATATTTTTTTTTCATAAACGCGATATTCCTGCCGGATGCAGTGAATAAATCTTCTTCCATTCTCTCTGCTTTAATATTAACAGGAATGCCTGAAACATCGATACGTTCCGTGCTTTGCCTGCATGAAATCATAAGCAACAGGATGCAAATAATGATGCCTTGTTTTAACAACCTAGATTTTTTAACTAACATTGCATAGAATATAAACCCTGCAAAGATGAAAAAGATATTTGTTTTAATCGGCGTTATCATCCTCGGAACTTCAACTCTTCGTGCACAAGATGAACAGAAATTACATTTCGGCCTGAAAGCCGCACCATCCCTGGCCTGGATCGTCAGTGACACAAAAGGATATGAATCGAGCGGAACAAAGCTCGGATTCAGTTACGGCCTGATCACTGAATTTAATTTTTCTACTCACTATGCTTTTGCTACCGGCATCGATATTACTTACAGGGGAGGCAAATCAAAATATTCTTCCTCATTAAATGACTCCACCACTGTTGTTTCGGAAGCAGAACTTACTCTTCAATACATCGAATTACCGATTACACTGAAGCTAAAGACAAATGAAATCGGTTACATCACTTATTTTCTCCAGTTCGGAGTGGCGCCGGGGATCAATATCCGCTCCAAAGCAAATGTCAAAACAACTACACAGATCGGGTCCAATACTATCACTGCGTCTGAAGATGATGTTGATATAAAAGACGGCATCAATAATTTTAATTTGTCAATGATCATCGCAGGCGGAATTGAATATACACTCAGCGGAAGCACCGTGCTTCTTGCCGGAATCACATTTAATAATGGTTTTCTTGACATTGACGATTCAAGCAACATTAAAGCGCACAGTGATTTCCTGGCACTGACAGTCGGTGTATTATTCTAAAACCGGATCAAACGGCTAACTTTACACCCGCTCCTCAACACAGGAGCGGGTTTTTAATTGGGATCACTTGAATATGAGAATTGCCTTAGTTCAGCTGAATTATACCATCGGGGATTTTGAAAAAAATGTTCTAAGAATCAAACAAGCCATCGGGAAAGCTAAAAATGAAAAAGCGGACCTCGTCGTTTTGGCAGAGCTTGCCGTTTGCGGCTATCCTCCGTTGGATTTTCTTGAGTTTGGTGATTTTATTAATCGTTGCAGCCAGTCTGTTGAGGAAGTTGCAAAAGAATGTACCGGTATCGCTGCAATCATAGGTTGTCCGTCTGTCAACCCGGGACTCGAAGGAAAAAATCTTTTCAACTCCGCTTTTTTCCTTGCCGATGGAAAGATCAAGGATGTAATCCATAAAGCCCTGCTTCCGAACTACGATGTGTTTGATGAATACCGCTACTTCGAACCCGGAAAAAAATTTCACAACATCGAGCTCAAAGGGATGAAAATCTCAATCACTGTTTGCGAAGATCTGTGGAATATAGAAGATGATCCGATGTACATATCATGCCCGATGGATGAATTGGCTAAAGAAAGTCCTGAGCTGATTGTGAATATTGCAGCTTCACCGTTCGATTACATGCATGCTGAAAAAAGAAAAGCCATTCTGAAAAGAAATGCGTTGAAATATAATTTGCCTTTGGTTTATGTAAATCATGTTGGTGCCCAGACCGAATTAATTTTTGACGGAGGCTCCTTAACCATGGATGAAAAAGGAGAAGTGGTTCACGAACTGAATTCCTTTGAAGAAGATTTCGTGGTGGTCGAATTGGAAAATGGAAAGTGGAAAAAGAATGCGAAGACTATTTTAACCGGATCCGGCGGCATCAACTCTAAACCCCAGAGAATCCATGATGCGCTTATTCTTGGTATCCGCGATTACTTTTCAAAACAGAATTTTTCGAAAGCCATCCTGGGTTTGTCGGGTGGCATTGATTCCACTGTTGTTCTGTACCTCGCTGCCAAAGCGCTGGGAGAAAAAAATGTAAGGGCCGTTTTGATGCCTTCTGCATTTTCTTCCAAGGGTTCTGTGGATGACTCCGTCACACTTGCTGAAAATTTAGGCACGCCATATGAAATCATCAGCATCGAAAAAATTTTCCAGGAATATCTTATCTCGCTTCAGAAGCAGTTTCAAGATCTGGCTTTTAATGTTGCCGAAGAAAACATACAGGCACGTGTCCGCGGAAATATCCTCATGGCTTTATCCAATAAGTTCGGATATATATTGCTGAACACTTCCAACAAGAGTGAGCTGGCTGTGGGTTACGGAACCTTGTATGGCGATATGGCCGGAGGTTTGTCTGTGATTGGCGATGTTTACAAAACAGAAGTTTATGAATTAACCTCGTATATCAATCGTGAAAGGGAAATGATTCCTCAGGCTATTATTTCCAAACCTCCTTCTGCAGAATTACGTCCGAATCAAAAAGATACAGATTCATTGCCGGAATACAAAATTCTTGACGCCATTCTTGTCAGGTACGTCGAGTGGCGAAAAGGTCCGAAAGACATTATCGCCGACGGCTTTGATGAAGCGTTGGTAAAAAAAGTATTGAAGATGATAAACACCAATGAATACAAGCGTTTCCAGACTCCTCCCATCTTAAGGGTTTCGCCGAAAGCATTTGGAATGGGAAGACGAATGCCGATCGTGGGAAAATATCTTTCATGAAATTAGTCTCATCATTTAACTGAATTTATTTTGTTTACTCATACAAAAAAAGCTGAAACTGCTGTTTTAATCGGGCTTATTCACCGTGATCAAAATGAAACGCAATTGCGTGAATACATGGATGAGCTGGCCTTTCTTGCCGAAACGGCCGGGGCAGCTTCTGTAAAAAGATTCGTACAGCGACTGGATCACCCGGATTCAAAAACTTTCATTGGCAGTGGAAAGCTGAATGAGATTAAAGAGTTTATCAAAGGGAATAAGATTGACATTGCCATCTTTGATGATGAGCTGAGCGGTTCACAAATTCGCAACATCGAAAAAATTCTTGAATGCCGCGTACTTGACAGGAATAATCTCATCCTTGACATATTCGCTAAACGTGCGCGGAGTGCGCAAGCCAAAGCGCAGGTAGAGCTGGCGCAATACCAATACCTGCTTCCCCGGCTGACGCGTATGTGGACGCATCTTGAAAAGCAACGCGGAGGAATCGGGATGCGCGGCCCGGGAGAATCGGAAATCGAAACCGACCGGCGTGTGATTCGCGATAAACTGGCTCGACTGAAAGAAAAGCTTCGTGACATTGAAAAGCAAAGCATCACCCAGCGCAAAAAGCGCGGTGAAATGATCCGCGTCGCGTTGGTCGGATATACCAATGTTGGTAAATCAACGATCATGAACCTGTTGAGCAAGAGCGATGTATTTGCCGAAAATAAATTGTTCGCCACGCTGGACACGACGGTGAGAAAAATTGTATTTGACAATATCCCTTTTCTTTTATCCGACACAGTCGGTTTCATCCGCAAGCTTCCACACGACCTGATTGAATCTTTTAAATCCACGCTGGATGAAGTTCGCGAAGCGGATATCCTGCTTCACGTAGTTGATATTTCTCATCCTCATTTTGAAGACCAGGTAAGCGTTGTGAACCAGACGCTGGTGGATATCGGGGCTGCGAATAAACCAACGCTGATGATCTTCAATAAAATAGATGCCTACCATCATATTCCGAAAGAAGAAGATGATCTGACTCCGGAGAAAAAGGAAAACATGTCTCTGGAAGATTTAAAGAAATCCTGGATTTCTAAAATGGACTCCACCTGCATTTTTATATCTGCTGCAAACCGCACAAATATCGATGAGCTGAGAGAAATCCTGATTGAAAAGGTAAAGCAACTTCATTTCAAACGATACCCGAATTATCTTTCACCGGATCATTCATCCACATAAAAAAACCTTCCCGGTTTTGACGGGAAGGTTTACAAGATCAGGAACGGTAATTCTTATTTACTGACTGAGAATTTCCCTGAAAACAATTTATTGGATTTTTTGTCGAGCAGGTTGTATAAATAATTTCCATTGCTCAGGAGACTGATGTCTATTTTGTCTTCACCTGAAATCATTTCATGAACCAAAATTCTTTTTCCCTGTAAGTCGGTTATTTCAAACTTCGTCTCCATATTTTTGCTGAGTTCGAGAGATACTGTTAAATCATTTGCAGCAGGAACAGGGAAAACTCTGAGAGAACGAACCAGGTTTGAAATATCATTCACGCCGCTTACAACCCCTGAAAATGAAAGACTGTCTATTAACAAGGTAGTTCCCATATGTGCTGCATTTAAAGCGGTCGGCCCTGAATAAATGGTAATCAGCACGGTATCAGGATCGGCAGGAGATAAATAGTTGAGGTTGACTTCAAAGTTTGTATACGTTGCGACGGATGCAGTGGAGGAAAGTGCTCCAAATGCAATCGTATCTCTTGATGTACCATTCCATTTAAACAAACCAACAAGAATTGACCAGTTATCTCCTCCTGATGGGGCGTACTGATACCATCCTGTCAACTTCTGGTGACGAACCGTATTCGGGGTTCCACCAATGATCTGAAGGTTGGTCGTATTGATAACACCATTAGAAGCAACACCCGGAACTGTAAAAATGGTGTACATGAATGGAGTCAGGCGCATGGCATAGGAACCATGGTAAACGTTAGAAGCTTCTTTTGTAACACTGTGCTGTCCCTGAAGAATGGAGAAGCTGTCAGTGGTCTGCCAGTAATCAGGCATTTCGAATGCAGTAATACCTGATCCGCCTGAATGCCAGTTTTCGAGGTCACCATTCGGAACATTCTGTGCTCCTGATTTTACGGAGAAAGATAAAATCACCAAAAAAAGTAGTATTAATTTTTTCATTGTTATTGCCGGGTTTAGAATTTCAAAAGTATAAAAATTCGATGATCAAACAATTGGATAAAAAATGAAAAAGGCATCCCTGAAGGAATGCCTTTCAACAAAATGTTTTTACTTCATCAGCTGCCTACTGCAACCTTCAGCTTGGTTCCGGGTTTGAGATTATTTGAATATAACCTGTTCATTGCTTTCAGTTCCGCTACGGTAACTCCCTCATAACGTTTTGCAATATTCCAAAGCGTATCACCGGGTTGAACAATATGATATACAAATTTCATACTTCCTGCCGAAGATTTTGATCCTTTAGCGGAATCAACATGATTCGATGAGCTTGTATCTGAATTCTGATTCGCCGTTATGTTATTCTCGTCTTTGTCAACAGGAGCGGAAGTTGAATTTGATTTAACCGCAGACGGCGCAACAGAAGCCGTTTTTAGTGAAGCTTTCTGTTCTATCTTCTGCTTTGCAGTTACAAAAACCGCCAACCGCTGACCTGAATGCAGCTTTGTGCTTCTCAGCTTATTCCAGCGTTTCAGATCCTTTGCAGAGCAATTGTAACGATTCGCAATGGAAGCTATTCCTTCTCCTCTTTTCACAGTGTGATATTTCTTTATCACCTTGCTCACGTAGGTGGTAGGATCCAGCGGTAATTCGTCCTCACCGGTAACCATTGCAGTAACATCAGGCTCTGAAGAACTGAAGATGTTTTCCACGTTCGCCAGGTAAGTATTTATCCTATTCGAAGGCAAACGAAGAACATAGGATTCATCTCCGTCAGGAATAATTCCTTTCTTATAAAGCGGGTTGAGATAACTGATTAACTCTACTGGTAAATTTGTAGCGTCAGCAATTTCACGTAAAGAAACTTTTTGATCCACCATTACAGTATCCGCTTCAAAATAGCTAATAACCGGTGGAACTGCCGTAAGGTTATGTTCGGACGGGTAATTCATCAGGTACGTGACAGCAATGAAAGCCGGAACATATCCTTTTGTTTCAGATGGTAAGTAAGGACTGATTTCCCAAAAAGTTCTCTTTCCGCCTGAACGCGCAATTGCCTTATTCACATTTCCTGCTCCGCAATTGTATGCTGCAATTACAAGAAGCCAGTCATGATAAATTTCGTACATGTCCTTGAAATACTGGCATGCAGCATAAGTGGCCTTTGCTGGATCTCTTCTTTCATCAATGAAAGAATTCACCTTGAGGTTGTAAAGCTTTCCTGTTGCAAGCATGAATTGCCATAAACCTGTTGCACCCACGCGGGAAACAGCCGTCGGGTTTAAGGCCGATTCAACTATCGAAAGATATTTAAATTCAAGAGGAAGACCTTGCTGATCCAGTATTTGCTCATACAACGGGAAATATAAATTCGATAATCCCATCACACGTTCAGTCAATGCACGCTTTTTTAAAGCATACATGTCAATGTATTGTCTCACCTGGGAATTGTAGGTAAGCGGAATAGGTGTTTGAATTTTCTGGATTCTCTTCTTGTAGATATCATCCGCATAAGTAGGCACTTCATACGGTTGAAAATTATTGGTTTGCTGGGTACCTGCCGCGGCAAAGTTGATGCGTTGAATGTAGCTAAGGTTCACCAGGCTGTCGAGCATGGAAGAAATAGGATCATCATTGGTACCTGCAGAAGGATTTTCGGGTTGACCCTGTGATTTTGCTTCTCCGCCCGCCGCAAATACAAGCATCGCAATCAAACAGGCACTCTTAATATAGGTCTTTAATGATTTCATTTTTTCCCTCTGTTTTTTTAATTCTACATAAGATTGTTTCAGTAACGACAAAAATAGAATTTTAGTCTAATCATTTGAAATTTAACGATGAGGAGTGTGTGAAGTTATGCTAAAACTCTGAAAATCTTACACATCTGTTTGTTAGTTAATAACAGTCATTTTCAATTACCTTTTTTCGAAGTCATTTTTATCGTTTACCCAATAACCAATGGTATTCATAAGGTTGTTTAGCCCTTTTGCATAAATTGTTAGACAAAGCATAGGCATTCAGTTATTATTGTACCCTGAATCTGCGCCAGCATGAACAGGCGCTCTTCTTCTCTCTACACACCGGTCTTGATGAATTCCCTGAAGGGTGCCTAAGCACTCATGAGATTGAATTGTTTACTTAAAATGAACACATGGAAACTGCATTGTTGAAATATTCATTGGCAGATGTCATTCAAAAACTAAGAGCCATTCTTATCAAACAAGGTTTTCTCATTGAAAATTTTGATGAAGGAAACCAGGTAGTAATTGCTTATCGTGACGGTAACTGGTACCGTTCACCGAAATATATCTTATTTGAATTATCGAGCATGGATAACAGGGGAACCCGCATTGACATCACGGCTTCTATCGACAGCAGGAGAAAAAACAGGAAAGCAGAAGAAGTAGTGGAAGAAAAAATCGTTTCCATTATCTACAATAGTTTTTAATGCTATGAAAAATGAATTTTGAAGAGATTGCTCCTCACTTAAATAAGATCGCCACTTTATACTTAAAAAATAATAAGCGTAAAGTGGGATGGCTTTTTACAGATCCCGAAGAAAAAAGAGCGGAAAAACAATTAAGCGTAATCTATTTTGTATGTGTCCAAAAAGGAAAAAAACTGACGGATGCAATCGAAAAAAATGATGTAACACGTTTACGTGAGAATCATGAGAGAATCCCGCTGAAAGAAATTATCAGGATACGTTCTTCCAAATAAGAGAGAAAAATTATTTTTTCTCTTCTCTTTTATCATCATTGCCTTCTTTCGCATCCTTGAATTCTTTCATTCCTTTCCCCAATCCTCTCATTAATTCAGGAATTTTTTTTCCCCCGAAAATTAAAAGAATAAGAATGGCGATGATAAGAATTTCCTGTCCGCCAAGAATTCCCAATAAGATTGTCTGTAACATGATTGATAGTTGTTTATGCCTCCGCAAACGGGCGGGCAATGTGGAGTCAAATGTAGATATTTAGAGAAGGATTATAAAATATAATTGAGATGATCACTCGAAGTTCATCTTTTAGCCATAATCCAGTTTTCAGGGTCCATTTTAAGACTGCCTTTCCAGATTTCGAGGTGAACTTCCGTTTTCCCTTCCTCATCCGTTTGTACAATGCCGAGGGATTGCTTGGTGGTAATCCGATCGCCTGCTTTCACATTCACCTCTTTCAGGTTTGAATAAAGCGTAAAATATTCTCCATGCTGAACAAGCACCGCATATTTGTCGACAACCATGATGACGCGGAGAACTTTGCCGTCAAAAATTGCGCGCGCCTGTGCTCCCTTCTGCGAATTGATATCCACGCCATTGTTGTTCACTACCACATCTTTCCAAACCTGGTGAGCATGCCGTCCAAACGAGCTGCTGATATATCCCTGGTCAACAGGCCATGGCAGCCTGCCCTTATTACTTTCAAAATCGTTGCTTAGTTTGAGCGCTTCAGGAGTAAATGTCAGAGCAGAAGAAGCTGTCACCGGTTCTGTTTTTTTTCCGGCGTTTGCTGTCACCTTTGAATTCGCTCTTCGTTTTGCCGCCAGCTTTGCAGCCTCTATTTCCTTCCTGATAATATCTTCAATTGCGCGGTTGAGTTTTTCCTCCTGCTTTTGTTTTTCCTGCAATTCAGCACGAAGTTTTTTCTCGCGGGTAGTTATATTATTCAGGGCCGTCACCTGCTCTTTCTTTTCCTGGTCCAGGTTTTTTTTCTCTTTTTCCTGGGAAGTTAACAGGTGCGTTTTATCCGTTTTCACTCCCTGCAATTCACGCTTGCGTGCTGCCAGGGAATCCTGTGTTTGATGAATGAGGTCGCGCTGCTGTACCCGGTAGGCACTGAGCTGCTGCAGGTATTTCAGGCGTTTGTATGCCTGGTTGAAATCCTTTGCTGAAAAAATAAAAGACAACCTCGAATAGGAAGTCTGGTTCTTATAAGCAAAGTAAAGCATCCGCGCATACTGCTTTTTGAGATTCTCCATTCGGTTTTCCAGGGAATCGATGTTACGGTTGGTTCCGGTAATTGAATGATCCACCCTGCTTAGCTCATCATTGATGGTATTGATGAGCTCATTGCGGTAAGCAATCTTTTTATTGAGAGTAATCAGCTGGTTAAGCGAAGTTGTTTTATTTTTTTTTGCCAGGTTGAGAAGCTGGTTGGTGTACTCGATATCCTTGCGAAGACGTTCCTTCTTTTTTTCCAGTTCTTTCTTTGTCTGGGGAAAACCGTAAAGTGAAAGAAATAACAAGGACATCGTCAACAATTTGCGACGATGTTTTGCGAAAAAACAAATTATGAACCGGTTACTCATGGAAGGACCCGAAACGCGGGAACGTGTATGCCGTGCGAAGTTCAAAACAAAGATTTCAAATCTAAAATCTTCGTTCTAAAAGTTTTAAACACTAAACAGGCGGTAATGTTGCGGATTTGATCTCTTTTAACTTTCATTTTCTCTCATACTTTTCAGGAACGGTAAAGGGAATGCTTACAGGTTCATCAACCGTAATTTTTTCATACTCCACCGTAATTTTCGTGGGATTTTCAGAACTAACCGTGACCGCTATTTTATTCGGAATTAATTTCGATCCGGCCATGGTAAAGTCGCTGTAAGCAGCCTCCAGAGAACGGTCCAGCTTATCATCCTGCATACGTGATTTCGATATCCGGTAGTCTGAATTGATCCAGAAATCCTGGACCACGGGTTTGTTCGGATCTTTATCTTCCATAGCGCGGCGAAGTTTTCTTTTATTGAGAGTGCTCAGTATGGTTGTGGAATCCTCTTCGTACACCGATTTCAGCTTTTCATTTTTCAGGTACGGAAAATAATTTCCCACCAGCACAGCCTGTATGATTTCAAAATTAATGTTGGTTTTGAGCAGGCTGTCGAGGTAATCAAAATTATGAACCGAATGGGTTTTATGAATGCGATCCAGGATCTGCATGGTGTCATGCGTGACCAGCACACGCACTGCCTCTATTCCAAGCAAAGGAGTGATGGAAAGCCAGATCGCACTGTCTTTACGCATTCGTACATTCACATCAAACGATTGGGATTCATTCCGGCTTGTGTATTCAACGGAAGCTTTCAGCGTGAGCCAGCTGAAAGAAAACTCATTGTACATCACAGAGTCAAAAATTTCAATTACATCGGCTCCTCTGAGCTTGAGCGGTGCCGCAACCACAACCTTTTTTGAAGTCTTACAGGATGAAAAAATTACAAGAGAAAATAAAATAAAAATAAGGCTGCGCAGAAAAAAAAAGTTTGAACGATCCATTCGTTAATTAGGCAATTTTTTTTCCAGGATTTTCCGATCGATGAATTCCGATGCTCCTTCCCCGGCCTGTTTGGCTTTCTGCCAATATTCAAGCGCTTTCTGAGTTTCACCTGTTTTATAAAGGATATCCCCGTAATGCTCAAGCACTGCAGCGCTGCTGTCAGATTTTTCATGCTCAAGCGCTTTTTCGATCCATATTTTTGCATCGTTGTATTTGCCCTGTTTAAACATGATCCATCCGTACGTGTCTTCGAACGTTGGCGAGTTCGGAGTTATTTCGATGGAAAGCCTTGACATTTCTTCCGCTCTTTCCAAACGTTCTCCGCGAAGGGATAAATAATAAGCGTAATTGTTTAACGTGGTTTGTGCTTTCGGATCTTTCTCGAGTGCTTTATCATAGCTTTCATCCGACTTTGTGAAATCTTTCATCTCGTGATAGCATTCTCCCAGCATGGAATAAAAATCCGCTTCCAGTTTCTTATCATCCACAATTAGTTTAACGCCTGTATTCAGTGACTTCACTGCGTCAGCATATTTTTTCTTCTGAATATTTGCCACGGAATTAAAATAATAAACCAGCGGATGGTCAGGGAAAGTAGTTAAAGCATCTTCGCTTTCCAGGATGAGCGTATCCCAGCTTTGCAGGAAAGCATCGAGACGTAAAATGCGTTCAACCACGGCAAATTCATCTGCTCCCAATTTTTTTGCTTCACGGTATTCATCGCGGGCCTTTGAATACATAGAATCCACCAGCAGGAATTCGCCATATACAGCATGAGCGCGTGGTTCGTTCGGATGCGCTTCAAGCATCAGGCGGCACAATTCCATGGCCTGGTCTTTCAACTCGGGATGCAATTCAAGCAAGGTGAAATAAGAGTTTACAATATTGACCTTTGTTTCCACATCCAGGTCTTTGTTGGAAAAAGCAAACTTCAGCTCCTGCAGTGATCTGTCCTTGTCACCATTCGCACGGTAATATTCAGCAAGCGAAAGGTGGATAAACGGATTGTTGGGATCAACCTCGAGCACTTTGTTAAAAGTGTCAAGTGCTTTCTGTTTTTCACCCATGTTCTGATAAACTTCGGCGAGCATTCCGTAAGCCTGCGCATCTTTCGGATCCATTGCGATGAGTTTTTGCAATTCAGCAATGGCTTTTTCATTCTTACCTGTCCGCTGGTACAACCTTGATTTCTGAACAGTCACTTCTTTCGTAATCCCGATTTTTTCTTCCAGCTTATCATACACGCGGATGGCTTCTGCAGGCCTGTCGGAAAGAATATACGCTGTAGCCCATTCGAAATAAAAATCAACACGGTCAGGATAATCTTTTACAAGCTGTTCCAGCACCTGGGCTGCTTCATTGAACTTTTTATTCTTTTCATAAATCTCTGACAAGGACAAGGCATACCACAAATTTTTTGAATCAGCTTTATATGCGTTTTTAATAAAGAACAACGCATCGGTGAATTTTTTCTGTTCGGCATAAATGTTTGCCAGCTCGTACATGGCTGCGTGGTTGCCGGCATCTTTCCGGATGACTTCAGAAAAAAGTTCTGCGGCATTGTTCAGGTTACCCAGGATTTTCTCCTTGTTGGCATTGTAAAAAAGATTGAGCACTTCCGCCTTTTCTATGTCTGACATCGGTTTGCCGGAGACAGAGGATCTTCCGCTGACAGGCGGAGAACTTTTACATGCGATCAATAATAAGATACAACTTATGATTGCAGGAAATTTAAATTTCATCAGGTTTAATTATGAATGAGTAGAATAATCTCCAAGGCTCAACTCCTCCGCTGTTTTTTTAATTTCTGCAAAGTTCCCGATCATTGAATTATCAATGGCGACATTTGCAATCACGGCATTTGTCTGGATGATGCTGTTGGTAATCACAGAATTTTCGATGGAAGAATTTGCGCCGATGGAAACATACGGTCCGACAACGGAATTTTTCAATTGCACATTTGCGCCGATATAACTGGGTGAGATAACAACGGAATTTTCGTTTTTAAGATCCGTTGCAATCATCTTTTCATTTTTATGAATTTCCAGCACCCGCTTGTTGGTATAGACTGTTGCATTTTTATTCCCGCAGTCGAGCCATTCAGTCACTTTACCGGGAACAAATTTTGTTCCCTTCTTTTTCATATTCTCCAGTGCATTTGTCAGTTGAAACTCTCCTTTTTCCTTCAGGTTATTATCGACCAGGTACTGCATTTCATTCCGGAGGTATTCCCCGTCTTTGAAATAATAAATACCGATGATGGCAAGATCCGAAACAAAGGACTGAGGTTTTTCAACAAAATCAGTAATGACGTTTTCGGAATTTACTTTCACTACTCCAAACATGCGAGGGTCTTCGATCTTATTCACCCAAATGATTCCATCCTTCTCTTCATCCATTGTAAAATCAGCACGGAACAAGGTATCGGCAAATGCCACTATTATTTTTCCTTTCAACGCATCTTTTGCACACAATATTGCATGAGCTGTCCCCAGCGGTTCTTCCTGGTAATAAATGCTTCCCTTTGCGCCAAGACTTTCGGCGATCTTCAATAAATTCTGCTCGGCTGCTGTTCCAAAATCACCGATCACAAAAGCGATGTCCGTTACCTTTTCCTTGCACACTTTAATGATATCTTCCACCAACCACTGGACAATGGGTTTTCCAGCCACAGGAATCAATGGTTTCGGAACTGTTAAAGTATGCGGCCGCATTCTTTTACCTGCTCCGGCCATGGGGACTATTATCTTCATATTTTCATATTTGATGATGTGATGATTTGCCATTGTGATAAACTCACATCAGCAAATTATCACACCAGCTAATTCATTTCACTCCCGTTGAACCGAATCCACCGGCTCCGCGTTCTGTTTCCAATAACACTTCTGCATGGGACCACTCCACGCGTTCGTGTGCAGAGACAATCATTTGCGCAATGCGTTCACCGTTTTCTATTGCAAAATTTTCATTCGATAAATTGATGAGAATAACTTTTATTTCTCCCCTGTAATCTGCATCCACGGTTCCCGGCGAATTGAGCACTGTGATTCCTTTTTTGGCAGCCAGTCCGCTACGCGGGCGAACCTGTGCTTCATAACCCTCCGGTAATTCGATAAATAAACCTGTCGGAATAATTGCCCGTTCCAGCGGCTTTAAAAGGACAGGTTCCGTGAGGCTTGCACGTAAATCCATTCCTGCAGAATGAGATGTTTCATAGCCAGGCAACGGATGATTGGATTTATTAATGATTCTAACTTTCATGTTGTTTTAATTTGATGATCTGATAATGTGAACCTGATGTTTTAATCCAATTTTTTTCATTGTCAAATTATCAAATTAACTAATTATCAAATTTTCTTTTCTCCTTTAAAAAATGGTACGCGAAGGTAAGGATTTTTGCGCCTTTCATACAGGAAGGCAATGGAAACAAATGCGACAAGGATGAATGAATTTATAACCAACATCATTTTTCCGGGTACATCAAAACTGGCTCTTATGTATTCACTTAGAAAATAAAGAACCAATGATGCAGAAATATAAACGAAGAATGATTGCACGTTATAATTCACCGGGTAATATTTCTGACCGCTCACATACGATATCACCATCATGGCTGCATAGCAAATGAGAGTAGTCCATGCCGCACCCATGTAACCGAGACGCGGAATTAACAAGACGTTGAAAAGAATGGTGAGAGATGCTCCTGCAATGGCAATCCATGCTCCCCATTTTGTCTGGCCGGTGAGCCTGTACCAGATCGAAAGATTGTAGTAGACCCCGATGCAAAGGTTAGCCATCAGAAGAATAGGAACAATTTTAATTCCTGAACGGTATTCGTGACCGATCAAAAGTTTCACCACGTCCATGTACATCATGATGGCAAGGAAAATAAAGGCACATGTCAGCACATAATAATGCATCACCTTGGCATACACTTCTTTTGCATTCTCTTTTGAAGCATGGGAAAAGAAGAAAGGTTCTGCTGCATAACGGAATGTTTGTGTAAACAAAGCCATCAGGATTGAAAGCTTGTAGCAGGCGCCGTAAATTCCGTTTTGTATCAATCCTGTGGATTTATCTGCAACTAAACGAGGCAATAAAATCCGGTCGAATGTTTCGTTGATCATTCCTGCAAAACCGGCTACCATTAAAGGAAGAGAATAAATCAGCATCATTTTCCAGAGGGTTGAATCAAACTCATATTGGATTGAAAAGATTTCAGGAAAAAGCAACAGAAGTGTAATCACGCTCGCCACCATATTCGAAATAAAAACATAACCGATTCCAATGGATGGATCATAAATTTTACTGATCACATCATGCCATTGGCCGTTCACAAGGTTCGGACACAACAATAAAAAGAACACATTTAAACCGATGTTGATGAAAATCCATAACAGCTTAATAAATACAAACCTCTTTGCTTTGTTTTCCTGCCGGAGCCTGGCAAACGGAATGGCTGAAATCGCATCACAGGCAAGTGTAATGGCAAACATGGATATATACCAGGGCAACATTCCAGTGGAATGTTCAGAAGTATTCATCCATTCAGAGATGGAAGAAGAAAAAAGAATAATAAAGAGCGCAAGCAAACAGGAGCTGGTGAGAATCGAAATTAACGTGGTTGAATACACCTTCCTGTTGCCGTTCTCGCTTTGAAAAAAACGGAAGTATCCCGTTTCCATTCCGTACGTGAATACAATATTCAGAAATGACACATACGAGTACAACTCCGTAACGACGCCATATTCACCGGCATGAAACACGCGTGTGTATATAGGAACAAGCAAATAATTAAGCAACCTTCCGAATATGCTGCTTAATCCATACGTTGCAGTCTGGCCTGCAAGTTTTTTAATAGCGCTCAAGTACCGACTTTAGTTTCTCAAAAGGAGAATTTTGCAGGACTAAAGATTCCTGTCATCATTTCACCTTGCGATTTCAAAAGAAGTAAAATTTTTCAATGGAGAATCAACGACTTCAACTTTATTAACAACAGCTCTTCCGGGTCCACGGTGACACCATTTTACAAAAGCATCAAGCAATTCCGCATCAGCCTCCGCTTCAATTTCAACAGTTCCATCCTCCGCATTGCGCACGAACCCTTTTACTCCGAGCTCGTTTGCTTTTTCAAGAGTATGTTTCCGAAAAAACACTCCCTGGACGAGGCCATGTACTTTGATGTGGGCTGATTTCATTTATTGAAGATTTAAAATTGAATATTAAAGAAAGCCACCTGTCTCATATAACAATCTTCAATTTTAAATCTTCAATTAATTATACATCAACCGGAAGTCAAGCTTGTTAATCAGCTTGCGGTAATTTTTTTTCAGGTCACGTTCAACAGCACTCATATCCTTATACTCCTGGAATTTCTGAAGCAGAAGCATATCGAATACAGAGCTTTCAACAAAATCAATATCCGTTTTAAAGCCGCAGACGCATAAAGCATGCGTGGTTTCCAAAAAAGTACGGATGCTTTTCGCATCGGTATCCAACGTATTACAGCTTCCGAAATGAATGATTTTATTTACACATGATCCATTCAGAATTTTTGCCAGCTCGATTAAATCAAGATATTCATTTCCAATTTGTATCCGCTCCGGCTTTCCATGAAAAGCCAGGTAACAGATAGAATATTCCTTATATCTCCTGTTCTTCCACAAGGAAAGATAGTACATCAGGTTTTCTTTCGTACCGCAATTTTTATGGATGTAATTGATTCCGCAGTTGGCATGTAAAAAATCAAGTGCTGCGGTAATGCTTGATTTATTTCTCAGATCCTGTTCCCAATCGCCTTCCAGGCAAAAAACATGTTTACTGAAATTCTTTGCAATTCTCATTTGTACTTTTCTCCTCTTACTATTAATAACTATTAAAATTTTAATCTTTTGTTTCCCGGTTGAACAGGTTCATCATTAATCCTGGCTTACTTTTTTTCCACGATGGAAAACCGCGTTTCTTTTTTCTAAAAATGAAGTGGTGCCTTCTTTAAAATCATCACTTCCAAAGCACTTTCCGAATTCATCAATTTCCGTTTGAAAACCATCGACGCCTTCAGCAAAATTTGCATTTACGCAGCGGATCACTCCGGCGATCGCTTTGGGAGATTTCTTTTTTATCTTTCCAATAATCTCTTCACATTTTGCGATCAGCTGATCCTGCGTCGTGACATAATTCACCAATCCTGAACTCAATGCCTGTTGCGCATCAATCATATCGGTCGTCATCAGGTATTCAAGTGCTTTTCCTTTTCCAATGAGATGAACAAGACGCTGCGTTCCTCCATAACCGGGAATCACACCAAGGTTCACTTCTGGCTGTCCGAATTTTGCATTTTCACTTGCAATGCGCAGGTGACAACTCATCGCCAGCTCGCAACCTCCGCCCAATGCAAAACCATTTACCGCAGCGATGACCGGTTTTTCACACGCTTCAATGGAATTAAAAATTTTATGACCGGCTGCGCTCAATTCTTTTCCTTCTTTAGCACTGTAATTCATGAATTCCGAAATATCAGCTCCTGCAACAAATGCTTTTTGACCCGAACCTGTTAGGATGATTCCTGCAATGCCGGCATCTGCTTCGGCATTTTTAACAGCATCGCCGATTTCTTCAATCGTTTTTTTATTCAGCGCATTTAATTTATCAGGACGATTGATCGTGATCGTCAGAATTTCGTTGTGAACAGAAATAAGTATGTTGTGGTAGGTCATCATTGTGCTGCTATCGTCTTAAGCTTCTTTAAATTCGTTTTTTGAAAATTTCTAAAACTTTCTTCTGTTTTTTACTTCTTCCTGTATGTAATTCACTATCATTTTAGTATCAGTTCCCGGGGGGAAAAGCTGCCCGACTCCGAGCTGCGTTAACTTTTTCATATCATCATCGGGAATTATCCCTCCTCCTGTAATCAGCACATCATCCATCTTTTTTAATTTCATCAGGTCCACTATTTTCGGAAATACTGTCATGTGTGCGCCTGAGAGAATACTTATTCCGATTACATCCACGTCTTCCTGCAGTGCAGAGTTCACTACCATTTCAGGAGTTTGTCTCAAGCCGGTATAAATTACTTCCATTCCTGCATCACGAAGAAATGATGCAATCACTTTTGCTCCGCGATCATGTCCATCCAATCCAACTTTTGCAATTAAAACTCTGACCGGGCGATTCATAAACGTATGATGATGATTTGTAAACTGAATATTGAAGTGAGAAAGTTTTAATGATTGATCATTTTAACTGCTGATCAATACTCAATTTTCAAATGTTAACTGATATAGCAAAGATAGAAAATCAGGCGTGGCAGGACGGGCTGTTAAATGAATTTAACGAATATTTATCTGATTGAAAATGTGATCATTGGATGCGAAAAATTTATATCATTCAAAATGAATTCCTAACAAAAAAAATGCTATATGCGAGGATGATAAACGTAAATGATTATCAAAAAATATTTTTTTCAATATTCATATTTCATTAATGCGAATACAAATAATTAATTTGATAATCAAATTGTTTTGCCTGGAAATTCCGGAAGGGAAACAAAGAAAATAGTGCCTTTTCCTTCTGCTGTTTCAAACCAAATGGTTCCCCCGGAACTTTCGACGATGCTTTTTGCAATGGATAATCCTAAACCCATGCCTCCTGATTTGGTCGTGAAGCTGGGTGTAAAAATTTTATCCTGTTGCCTAGAATCAATTCCGCTGCCGTTATCTTTCACTGAAACAATATGATGATTTGCTTTTGATGTAACTGAAATCAAAATAATTCCGTGTTTACCGGTTGCAATTGCCTGCGATGCATTTTTTAACTTTCCAGCACATTGGGATCCTAAGCTTAGAATTCCACGTGGACAAGTTGTCGCG
>JADMIO010957406.1_pt1 | contig 88993 bp, 73 predicted proteins | sample 8958161 | NCBI WGS metagenome assembly JADMIO01 (sample SAMN16585339, study PRJNA669376) | soil metagenome | isolation source: Crop rotation soil | place: USA: Cullars Rotation, Alabama | collected 2011
GCCGCGACTTCAAGTCACGTGAATTCCAAGCTTCGGATCCCACTGTGCTGGAAAGGTCGTCGTGCCTGCCCTTCTCCGAGAGCAAGAGGGCGTAGGTGTCGAGGCACTCCCAGCATGTCGGACTGGCCTTCACCGAGCGCTCGCCGAGGGGTAGTCCCGCGTCGGCGCGGCCCATCTCGGCGTAGTACCAGGCCGCGAAATTGAGCTCCGAAGAGCTCGTGGCCACCTTGGCGAGCCGCTCGACCAGCTCGCCGACGCGCTTGGCCGTGTCCGGCGGAAGCTGGGGAGCAGCGAGGCTGCCCTTGAGCAGATCCACCATCCCGAGCAGGTAGCGCGGCTCCTCGGGCTTGAGCTTGAGCGCCTCGGCGAGCTCGCGCAGAGCTCCATCGGGATCCTTGTTCCGGGCGGCGAACAGGCCTCTCCAGAAATGCACCTCCGGCGAGGTCGGATCGTTCGCCAGCGCCTCGTCGAGATCACGCTGCGCCGCCGGGAGCGCCGCTGGCTTCCAGGCCCGGAGCCGGGCCCACAGCAGGTGGACATCGGCGTCGGACATGGCCCGCTCGCGCTCCGGCGGTGCGGCTGGACGAGGGGTGTAGTCCGTGGCGCGGAGGATGGTCTCGGGGCGCACCACGTAGCCGCGAAAATCGGCCTCGAAGCGCGCGGGGTCGAGATCGCCGAAGGCCTCCTTCCAGGCGAGCTTGAGCGGCGTCGCGCGCTGGATGGCGGAGATGAACGCGGTGTACCTCTGCCGGTACTCGTCGGGCCCGTCGTTGAGCATGTGCACGAGCGCCCAGGCGCCGCCGTAGTAGGCGGCCTGCGTGCGCTCGTCGTCGATCGTGGGGTTCGCGCCGCGCCGGTAGAAGACGCTCCGATCCGCGCTCAAGAGCTGCTCCACGGAGGGCACTTGCCCCACCGGGATCAAGGCTTTTTGCCAGGAGCCCTCGCGCACGGAGCGCCACCGGGAGCTGGTGATGAAGCCGAGATCCGGCAGCGGATCGCCGAGGATGGCCTTGCCACCGTCGATCCGCAGGGTCGAGTAGTACTGCGCCATGCCCTCGTTGAGCCAGGGCGGCATGGCCCCGAGGCTCTGGTGCAAGAAATTGTGGGTGAGCTCGTGCTGGAGATCGAGCCGCCCGCGCTCGGTGAGCGAGCCCGGCAGCACCATGGTGGGGATAGGCTCGAGATCGTTGGGGAGGGCGGTGCTGTAGTAAGCGGCCGCGAGCGGCGGGGCGAACACGTCGAAATCCTTCCGGCGGGCGAACAGGACGACGTCGATCTGATCGTGTGGATCGGAGTCCGAGGGGAACGCCACGTCCTTGAAGGTGGTGTAGATACCCTCGAGCTCGGCCAGGATCGCGCCGCCCTCCGGCGCGCTCAGATCCGTTCGAACCGTGAAGTGCTTCGACGCGAGCTCCGTCCAGGGAGCCCCGCCTTGCGCCGGGCAGGTGAGCGGCGGCGAGATCTGCGCACACCCGAACGAGCCGAAGGCAGCGATCACGATCAGGCGGGCGAGCATGCGTTCTCCTCCTCGAAAAGAGCGGTCATTGCACCACGATGCTGTCGCCCGCGACGACGCAGATATCCATGTCCGGGCGCTTGCCCGAGGTGATCATCTTGTAGCTTATCGGGATCTCACGGATGTGCCGGTTCTTGTCGGGGCGGTAGACAATCACCTGATCGCCCGCGAACTTGCTCGGGCCGCCGGCCAGGGCGATCGCCTCGGAGACGGTCACGTAAAACTTCTGCCCGAAGATATTGGCCTTGTTCACGTTGCCAGAGACGGTGAACCGGTAGCTGTTGAAGCCCACGACGGTGATGCTGACGGTGACGTCCTTCACGAACTCGGCGAAGCGCTTCGCCAGCTCCTCGCGCACCTGGCTCGGCACCTTGCCGGCGACGAGCACGTCGCCGACGAGGGGCACGGTGATCACGCCGTCGGGGCGCACGCCGGCCGCCACCAGCGAGAGATCGGCGGACTTGAAGACGTTGACCTGGATCACGTCGCCGACGCCGACGACGTACTCGTGCTTGCGGGGGTCGTACTCTTTCCCGTAGTCGTACGTGCCGTAGATGCTCGGCGTGCAGCCAGCGAGCGCGAGCGCGAAGAGCAGAGCCGTCCCGAGCGTCTTCACGCCGTTACCCTACCACGGGAGAGAGCGTCCGATCGTCGGTCACGAGGAGCCCCACCGGCACGTCGCCCTCGGTGTCAGGGACCTCGGCGACGAGCTGAAACGAGAACGCCACGCCGATGGCGAGCGCCGGCGGCGCGAAGCGAGGCAGGGCGCGATCGTAGTAGCCGGCGCCGTAGCCGATGCGGTGGCCGCGGGCGTCGATCTGGAGCGCGGGGACGATGATCACGTCGAGCGCATCGGCCTCCGGCGCGCTCGCGTCGGGCTCGCGGAAGCCGAGGCCGCGCTCCTCGAGCGCCGCGGGATCGGCGACGAAGCGGAAGGTCATCACCCGGGTCTCCGGATCGATCGCGGGGTAGTACAGGCGCACGCCGGCGGCGCGGAGACGGGCGTCGAGGGCGGTGAGGTCGACCTCGTTCCTCCCCTCGATCGGCCAGAACAGCGCGACCCGAAGGGCGGCCGAGAAGGCCGGGAGCGCGAGCAGCCGGTCCGCGATCCGCGCTGATCGCTCGGCGACAACCTCGCGCGGCAGGGCGCTGCGGAGCGCGCGGGCCCGCTTGCGGAGCACGGCCTTGGCGCGGTAACGGAGGGCGATCTCTTGCTCGGCGTCGATCTCCATGGGTCGGCGTCTACTCTACCTCGCGGCGCCGTGCTACGAGGCATCTGCGGCCCATGCGTGCGTGCGTCATCATCCCCGCGTACGACGCCGAGCGAACGGTGGGCGCAGTGGTGCGCGCCGTGGCCGCGCGCTGGCCCGAGGACGCGATTGTGGTGGTCGACGACGGCTCGCGCGACGGGACCGCCGCCGCCGCCCGCGAGGCCGGGGCGCGCGTGATCGCCCACTCCGAAAACCGGGGCAAAGGGGCCGCGCTCCGCACCGGGATGGCGCACGCGGCGGGCGCCGGGTTCGACGTGGCGATCACGGTCGACGCCGACGGCCAGCACCCGGCCAACGAAGCCGCGCGCCTCCACGAGGCGTGCGCCGATCCCTCGGCGATCGTGCTCGGCGTGCGCGATCTCGCGGGCGCCGGGGCGCCTCGGCCAAACCAGATCTCGAACCGGATCTCGAACTTCTTCCTGTCGCTGTTCGCGGGCCGCCCCTTCCAGGACACCCAGTGCGGCCTCCGCCGCTACCCGATCGCGCGCACCCTCGCGCTCGGCGGGCGCGGCGAGGGCTACGCGTTCGAGGCGGAGATCCTGCTCCGCGCGGTGGCCGCGGGCGTCCCGATCGTCGAGATCCCGGTGCGCGTCGTGTACCCACCCGAGCGGGTCACGCACTTCCACGCCGTCCGCGATCCGGCGCGCATCGTGGCGCGCGTCGTGGAGACGCTGGTGGCGACGCGGGGCATGCGCAGGCCGCCGTGAACCTCCGCCGGCATCCGAAGAAGCTCGCGGCGTTCGCGGTGTTCGTCGTCGGCCCGCTGCTCGCGCACGGCACCATCGCGCTCACCACGCGGATCGAGCCGCCGGCGGTGACCGTGCCCCAGGGCGAGCCCGCGCCTTCGCCGGCCGATCCGGATCTACGGTCCCTCGGCCCCGCGTACGCGCGCCACCGAGGAAAGATCCTGGAGGTGCGCCTCGTGGGGACGCCCGAGGCGGTGGGCCACCAGCACGCGCGCCTGCTCTACCCCGAGATGGTCGAGAACGAGGGCACGCTCTACGCCGAGTTCCGGCGCTACGTCCCGCTGCCGCCGGTGCGGTGGCTGATCATGGACATGTCGCGCCTCAAGTTCTCGCATGTCGACCAGGGGATGCCCGACGAGCGCCGCCGCGAGGTCGCCGCGCAGGCGGCCTCGTTCACGCCGGATCCGTACGACGACGTGCTGCCCACGTACCATCGGCTCGTCTTTCTCCAATCGCTCTACGACATCGCGCTCTCGTTCGAGCGCTCGCCGCTGCTCGGCTGCACGAGCTTCGCGCTGACCGGCGAGGCGGCGGAGGGCGGCCACACCCTGCTGGCGCGCAATTTCGACTTCGAGGCGGGCCCGGTGTTCGACGAGAAGAAGGCGGTCTTCTTGATGCGCGAGGAGGGCCGCATCCCCTATGCCTCGGTGGCGTGGCCGGGCCTCGTCGGGGCGGTGAGCGGGATGAACGCGGAGGGCCTCGCGATCGTGGTCCACGGCGGGCGCGCCCGGGAGCCGAGCGTCGAGGGCGAACCGGTGGTGCACACGGTGCGCGAGCTGCTTGGCCGCGCCAAGACGGCGCGCGAGGCGATAGCGCTCCTCAACGGCAAGGCCGCGATGGTGCCGCACATCCTGATGATGGCGGACGCGACGGGGGACGTGGCCATCGTGGAGCGGGCGCCCGGCGAGGCAGCTTTTGTCCGCCGGGGGACCGGGAAAGTGCCGCTCACCAACCACTTCGAGGGCCCTCTGGCGACGGATCCGGCCAACAAGACGGTGGAGGCGGTGACCTCGACCCGCCCGCGGCGGATCCGGCTCGACGAGATCCTCGCGAATCTTCCGCCGGGTGCGTCCGTCGAACGCGTCGTGGGCGTCTTGCGCGATCGCAGGGGGATCGGAGGGTCTCCGCTCTCCCTCGGCAACCGGAAGACGATCGACGCCCTGATCGCGACCCACTCGGTGGTGATGGACGCGACCGCGAAGGCGCTGTGGGTGAGCGAGGGTCCGCACCTCGTGGGGCGCTACCTGCGCTTCGATCTGGCAAAGCTGCTCGATCCCGCGTTCGAGCCGGCGGCGGCCGATCCGGTGGTCGCGCTCGCGGAGGACGAGATCCTGCGGAGCGGCGCCTACGACGCATGGGTGCGCGCCGGCGCGCCGCACAAAGGGGAGCCATGATCAAGCGGCGCGGTTTCCTCGCGGGGATGGCGGGCGCGTGGCTCACGCTGGGCCGGGAGGCGCGCGCGGACGGGGTGAGCGACGCGCTCGCGGAGGTCGCGAAGGCGCGCGCGTCGCTGAAGACGCTGATCGCGCCCTTCACGCAGGAGCGGACGATCGGGCTGCTCTCGACGGTCGTGAAGAGCGCGGGGGAGCTCACGCTGGTGCGGCCCGATCGGCTGCGCTGGGAGCTCAAGCCGCCCGACGCGGTGACGTACTGGATCGGGCCGGAGGGGCTCGCATACGCGACGCCGTCGGGAGGCGCCTCGGTGGGAAAGAGCGCCGCCGGACGGTTCGGGGCGGTGCTCGGGGATCTGCTCACGTTCCTCGGCGGCGATCTGGAGAAGCTGCGCGGGCGCTACGACCTGACGGTGCCCGAGCGAAAAGATGGAATGGTGATCGTGGCTCGGCCGACGGCGGACGAGGTGAAGAAGCACGTGCGCTCGATCGAGGTCGGGCTCGGAGCGGATCTCTGGAGCGTGAAGCGGGTGGTGATCGAGGAGAGCGGCGGCGATCGGAGCGTGATCGTCTTCGGCAAGGCGGTGCGCGACGAGAAGGTGGATCCCGCCAGGATGGCCCCGCCGAAGACGGGTTGAGGACGCTCCCTCGGGTCGTCACGGTGTGCTTCGACCCCGCGCGCGGCTCACCGTAGACTGGATACGTCGCGGCTCACTCCTGCCCGGTAGCGGCGAGCTTCTTCCGGGTAAACTCGATCGTATCCTGGAGGATCACCTCGAGCGAGCGCTCCGGCTTGTAGCCGATGAGCTTGCCGATCCGGCCGAGATCAGGGACGCGGTTCCGGATGTCCTCGAAGCCCTTGCCGTAGGCTTGCTCGTACGGGATGAGCACGATCGGCGAGCTCGACCCCGTCATCTGCTTGATGCGGAGCGCGAGGTCCATGATCGTGATCGGATCCGCCGAGCCGATGTTCACCGTCTGGCCTTCGGCCTTGGGCTCGCGCATCAGCCCGCGCAGCGCGCGGATGCAGTCCTTGACATGGGTAAAGGTCCGCACCTGCTGGCCGTCGCCGTACACCTGGATCGGCTTGTTGGTGAGCGCCCACTCGATGAAGCGCGGGATCACCATCCCGTAGGCGCCGCTCTGGCGAGGGCCGACGGTGTTGAAGAAGCGCCCCACCAGCACCGGCAGCCCCTTCTCCAGGAAGTAGGCGCGCGCCAGGTACTCGTCGAGCGCCTTCGAGCACGCGTAGCACCAGCGCATCGAGGGCCCGAGCGTGACGTCGTCGTCCTCGTGGAAGCGGTCGGTGCCGCTCTTCGTCTCCTTGCCGTACACCTCCGAGGTCGAGGCGATGAACACCTTGCGCCCGGCCCGCAGCGCCGAGTCGAGGATGTGCTCCGTCCCGCGCACGTTGCGCTCGATGGTCTCCATCGGATGGTCGAAGATCATCTTCACGCCGACCGCGGCGGCGAGGTGGACGACCTCGTTGGCCTCGGCCACCATCCGGTCGCACGCCTCCTTGTCGAGCACGGAGCCGAGCTGGAAGCGGAAGCCCGGCCGGTCGATGAGGTGCTGGATGTTGCGGAGGCTGCCGGTCGACAGATCGTCGAGCACGGAGACCCGCAGGCCGTCGGCGAGGAGGCTCTCGGCCAGGTGCGAGCCGATGAAGCCCGCGCCGCCCGTGATCAAGACCAATTTGGAATCGCTCGTCGTCACTTGCGCTCACTCCCTCGATCGGCCTCTTCGCCGAGCAGTCGCATCGCCAAAAGGCTCTCGAACACCACGCGCTCCCAGGTATACCGGAGCGCGGCCCGGCCGCCGAAGGGCCCGCCGGTGCGGATCCAGGCGTACCCTCCCGCCACGACCGGCATCACCCCCGCGCGCCGGATCCGGTCCTTGAGCGAGAGCTGCGCCGAGCGCGCCACCCGCTCCATCTCCTTCCTGGAGTAGCCGAGCTGCGAGCTCGTCCAGCGCTCGATCGACTTGCGATCGTCGTGCAGGATCGGATGCTCGAAGCGGTAAACGCGGCCGGCAACCGTGAACTTGTGGCCGTGCCCTTCCTGCGTGGTGGTCACCGCGGCGCGCTGAAAGAGGCGGAGCTGCGGCGCCAGGATCGAGCCCCAGAGCGGCCGGCCGAGGGCCCAGTACTGGAAGGGCACCAACGCCCCCGCGAACCCTTGGCCAAGGAAGCTCGCCTCCATCTCGACCACGAACGAGGCCGGGACGACCATGTCGGCGTCGAGCGCGAGGGCGTACTCGGTGTCCATCCCGGTCTCGTGGATGGCGTGGTCGGACTGGGTGTCGAACCCGTCGAAGGGCCGCTCGAACCAGGCCACGTTGGGGAAGCCATCGGCGATGGCCCGCGTCCCGTCGGTCGACCCCGAGTCGAGCACCACGACGCGCCGCGCCCACGTCAGCGACCGCAGGGTGCGCTCGAGGTTGGGCTCCTCGTTGTACGTGAGGAGGAAGGGGGTGACCGGAAGGTCGGACATGCTCTCCGGGGCCCTGTAGCACGGCACCCGCGCCGCATTCAGCGAAGGGCCTCCCGGGTGTTGACTAAAAAATAAATTCGGGAATTCATGGATCGCCCGCTCTCGGGCTGCTCAAGGGGGTGTTGCCATGAAAAGTCACCGTCTCGCCGGTTTTTTCTTCACCGTCGCCGCGCTCGCCGCCACGGCGGCCGGGATCAGCGCGCTCCGCGGCGCGGACGCCGCCGCGGGCAACCCGCGCCTCGTGCTCAACCGCGTCTGGTTCGACCAGTACCCGGACAAGCGCACCGACGAGATCGCGATCTGGATCTTCCTCGCCGGCGGGATCGGCATCCAGGAGAAGGGTTCGGCCTACCGGGCGACCACCGACATCTTCGAGTTCGAGCGCCAGGGCGACAAGCTCGCGCTCACGTTCCTCCATGACCGGAAGAGCGCCGAGACCAGGTTCACGATCACCGCCTGCGACGACAAGCCTCCGTTCGATCTCTGCCTCGATTTCGCCGACTCCCCGCGCGGCCCGAAGCGCTGGTACGGCTTCGGCGACGAGGACGAGATGGCGCGCCGCGTCCCCTGGGGCCGAGCCATGCTCCGCGCCGCAGAGAGCCGCTCCGGCGTGAAATAGCCCACCATTCGCCACAGTGTGCTCCATGGATATCACGCCAATTTATCTGCATTATCCTTATTGACTAAAAATTAAATCAGTAACATTGGTTGATCCTGGAGGACGCGCATGACCTCGACAATCGACGTCTCCCCGTATCTTTCGACCTCCGATGGGGCTCCCCGCGGGATCAGGTTCCCGGTCGCGCCCACGGGCATCGACACCATCCCGGTCGCGTTCGACACCATCTACACCTGGCAGTACGGCATCGAGCGGCAGGATCTCCGGAACCTCTACGAGAAGTCCAAGAGCTTGATGTGGAACGCGTCGAGCGCCCTCGCGTGGGACACCGACGTCGACCCCGAGGCCGAGAACTCGCCGGATCAGGTCCTCCCGATCTACGGCACTTACCTCTGGGACAAGCTCGACAAGAAGCGCGAGGTCCCGAAGCTCCGGCGCCTCAGCAACGCGTACATGCTCTCGAACTTCCTCCACGGCGAGCAGGGCGCGCTGCTGGCCACGTCGCAGATCGTGAGCGCGGTGTCCGGCGCCGACGCGAAGTTTTACGCGGCCTCCCAGGTGATGGACGAGGCCCGCCATGTCGAGGCCTACGATCGCTACCTGCGCGAGAAGCTCGAGGTAACCTTCCCGATCTCGCCCTACCTGCGCACCCTGCTCGACGAGATCCTGAAGGAGACGCGCTGGGACATGAAGTACCTCGGCATGCAGATCCTGGTCGAGGGCCTCGCGCTCGCCGCCTTCGGGATGATGCAGCAGACCTCGAAGGAGCCGCTCATCAAGCAGATCGTGCACATGATCGTGCAGGACGAGGCCCGCCACGTGGCCTTCGGCGTGCTCGCCTTGAAGGGCGTCTACGAGACCATGGGCAGCGCCGAGCTGCGCGAGCGGGAGGATTTCATCCTCGAGGCCTCACGCCTGATGCGCGACAGGTTCCTGATGCAGGAGGTGTGGGAGTGCATGGACATGCCCGTCGCCGAGTGCGTCGAGGTCGCGCAGCACAGCGAGACGATGTCGATGTTCCGTACCTTGCTGTTTTCGAAGATCGTGCCCAACGTGAAGCGCCTCGGGCTGCTTACTCCCCGGGTGCGCCAGGGCTTTGAAGAGCTCGGCGTGCTCCACTTCGAGACCTGGGATGCCACTGCTTGACCCTGATTCCCCGCTCGCTCCGCCGGCAAATCCCACAACTCAGTCGCCGCCGGGGGCTCCCCGGCGCGAGCGCAACGCCGCCGCGACCAAGGTGCGCCTGCTCGACGCGGCCGAGCGCGAGTTTGCCGCGCGCGGCTTCCAGGGCGCGCGGCTGCGCGAGATCGCCGGCGACGCCGGGGTGCAGCCGGCGCTGATCCACCACTATTTCGCCGACAAACAGGGCCTATACCGCGCCGTGCTCGATCGCGCCCTCTACTCCACGTCGACCGAGTCGCTGACGTTGCTCGGCAGCGCGCGCGATCTCGACACGCTCCTCCAGGGCCTCGTGGAGATGCTGCTCCGCTTCTACGCGGCGCGGACCAACGTGCTCGCGATCCTTCGCCACGAGGCGGTGAGCGGCTCCTCGGTGCTCGAGGAGCTGACGCGCGAGCGGACGTTGCCGGTGATCGAGGCGCTGCGCTCGGTGCTGCTCGGGGCCCAGGCCCGCGGCGAGCTCCGCGCCGACGTGCCCGCCGATGAGCTCATCCTCGCCGGCATGGCGATGGTGGCCTACCCCTTCGTGGAGGCAGGGTTGTTCAAGGTCGCCATGCCCTCCGCGCTCGTCAGCGACGAGGCGTCGCTGATCCGCCGCCGCGACGCGGTGGTGACGCTGCTGCTGGGCGGCGCTCGCCTCCGCTGATGCACCGCGTCGATGCGGGCACGCGCGGGGGCGAGGCCCCATCGTGACCGCTGTTCTGCTATCGTCCGCGCGCCGGCCCGGCGGAGGGCCGCGAAAAGCCGGAGGAAGCCAGCATGCTCATCGGAGTCCCCAAGGAGATCAAGACCCGCGAGTACCGCGTCGGGATGACGCCCGCCGGCGTCCGTTCGCTCGTGGCGCACGGCCATAAAGTGATGGTCGAGACCGGCGCCGGCGACGGCAGCGCCATCGGCGACGACGCCTACGTGCGCGCCGGCGCGACGATCGTGAAGACCGCCGCCGAAGCCTGGGGCGGCGACATGGTGGTCAAGGTGAAGGAGCCGCTCCCCCCGGAGTTTGGCCACTTTCGCGAGGGGCTGATCCTCTACACGTACCTCCACCTGGCGGCCGAGCCCGAGCTCACGCGCGAGCTCGCCAAGCGCAAGGTGGCCGGCGTCGCCTACGAGACGATCCAGCTCGACGACGGCTCGCTGCCGCTGCTGCGGCCGATGAGCGAGGTGGCCGGGCGCATGGCGGTGCAGGTCGGCGCGTCGTGCCTCGAGAAGGAGCGCGGCGGCAAGGGCGTGCTGCTCGGCGGCGTGCCCGGCACGCGCCGCGGCCGCGTGGTCATCCTCGGCGGCGGCGTGGTCGGCCGCAACGCCGCGACGATCGCGGTGGGCATGGGCGCTCAGGTCACCGTGCTCGACGTCCGCGCCGAGACGATGAGCTACCTGGAGGACGTGTTCGGCGGCGCAATCGAGACGCTCTACTCCAACGCGGAGAACATCGAGAGCACGGTGCAGCGCGCCGATCTGGTGATCGGCGCGGTGCTGGTGCCGGGCGCGAAGGCGCCGCAGCTCGTCACCGAGGAGCTGATCGGCAAGATGGAGAAGGGCTCGGTCGTCGTCGACGTGGCCGTCGATCAGGGCGGCTGCATCGCCACCTGCCGGCCGACGACGCACGACCACCCGACGTACGAGGTGGCCGGCGTCGTCCACTACTGCGTGGCCAACATGCCGGGCGCGGTGTCGCACACGAGCACGTGGGCGCTCACCAACACCACGATCGGCTACGCGGTGCAGATCGCCAACAAGGGCCTCGTCGCCGCCGCCAAGGCGGACCGCGCGGTGCGGCTCGGCATCAACACCTACGCGGGCCACATCACCTATGGGCCGGTCGCGTTGGCGCACAAGCTCGAGGCTGCGCCGATCGACCGCGTTCTCGCCTGATGGGCGCGCGCAGGAAGATCGCCGTCCTCGGCGGCGATGGCATCGGGCCCTCGGTGATCGAGGAGGCGCGGAAGCTGCTCGAGGTGTACCGCGACAAGGCCGGGCTGCCGCTCGATCTGTGGGAGCTCGATCTCGGCGCCGATCGCTTCCTCCGCGACGGGACCACGTTCCCGAAGGAGATCCAGGTCGCGATCCAGCTCGAGTGCTCTGCGGTGCTGCTCGGCGCGCTCGGGGATCCGCGGGTGCCGAACCTCGAGCACGCGCGCGACATCCTGTTCGGGATGCGCTTCGGGTTTGATCTCTACGCCAACATCCGCCCGGTGCGCGCGCTGCACGACCGGCTCGTGCCGCTCAAGGGGCGCTCCGCGAGGGACGTCGATTTCGTGGTGTTCCGCGAGAACACCGAGGGCATCTACGTGGGCATGGGCGGCCAGTTCAAGCGTGGGACGCCGGACGAGGTGGCGATCAACGAGGATCTCAACACCCGGAAGGGCGTGGAGCGGATCATCCGCGCCGCGTTCGAATGGGCGAAGACGCGCGGCAAGACCAAGGTCACCATGGCCGACAAATCGAACGCCATGCGCCACGCGCACGAGCTGTGGCTGCGCGTCTTCCACGAGGTGGCGACGCAGTACCCGGGGATCGAGGCGCGGCACCTCTACGTCGACGCGCTCTGCCTGATGCTCGTGCAGGATCCGTCGCAGTTCCAGGTGATCGTCACGAACAACCTGTTCGGCGACATCGTGACCGACCTCGGGGCGGCCTTCCAGGGCGGGCTCGGGATGGCGGCGAGCGCCAACGTGCATGCCTCGGCCACGCCTGAGCGCGGCAAAGTGCCGCTGTTCGAGCCGGTGCACGGCTCGGCGCCGCCGCTCGCCGGGAAGGACATCGCGAACCCGTTCGCGGCGCTGCTCACCGCGGGCATGCTGCTCGGCCACCTGGGCTGGCCGGCGGAGGAGGCGCGGATCGAGCGCTGGGTGACGAAGGCCATCGAAGAGGAGGCCTGCACGGTCGACGTCGGCGGCAAGCTCGGCACGCGCGCCGCCTCGGCCTGGGTGCGGGAGCGCATCGCTGCGGAGCTCTAGCTCCTCTCCAGATTGGCGGCGGCTCGGCGCGCTGTTCGCCGTCGTCGCGGGGTTCGTGATCGCGACCGCGCTGAGCGGCTCGCTCCCGGCCGTCGTCCCCGAGGGCGCGCCGCCCACCGTGTTCTCGGCGGCGCGCGCGCTGGCGACGATCCGCGCGCTCACGGCGAGCGGGCTCCCCCACCCGATCGGCAGCGCCGATCACGAGCGGGCGCGCGAGGTGGTCGTGCAGGCGATGCGCGCGCTTGGCCTCACGCCCTCGCTCCAGCAGGCGCGCGCGTGCCGCGAGGATGGGCGCTGCGCGGACGTGGTCAACGTGCTCGCGCGCATCCAGGGCAGCGAGCCTGGGGCGGCGTTGCTGCTCGCCTCGCACTACGACTCGGTCGCGGCCGGGCCCGGCGCGAGCGACGACGGCGCCGGGACCTCGGCGGTCCTGGAGATCGCCCGCGCGCTGCTCGCCGGCCCGCGCCCGAGGCGCGACGTGATCTTGCTCGTGGACGACGGCGAGGAGGCCGGCCTGTTCGGGGCGCGCGCGTTCGTGAACGAGCACCCGTGGGCGCGCGACGTGGGCGTGGTGCTCAACTTCGAGGCGCGCGGCACCCAGGGGCAGACCTCGATGTTCGAGACCAGCGAGCAGAGCGTCGATCTGCTCGATCTGTACGCCCGCGTCGCCGACCGCCCGGTGGCGAGCTCGATGATCTACGCGCTCTACAAGCAGCTCCCGAGCGACACCGATCTCACCGTGTTCAAGAAGGCCGGGATGCGCGGGCTGAACTTCGCGTTCGCCGACGGGGTCTGGAACTACCACACAAGGAACGACGACGTGGCGCACCTCGATCCCCGGAGCTTGCAGCACATGGGCGATCAAGGGCTCGCGTCCGCGCGCGCGCTCGCGGACGACGCCCCGTCGCGCGAGGGGACGGCGGGCGCGGTCTGGTTTGATCTGCTGACCTGGAAGCTCGTGGTGTACCGGACGCGCTGGGTGGTGCCGCTGGCGCTGCTCGCGGCGGCGATCGGGGCGGCCGCGATCGGGCAAGCGGGCCGGCGGAGGCTGATCTCGCTGCGGGCGACGGCGGCGGGCGCCGCGCTGGCGCTGGCGCTGCCGCTCGCGGCGACGCTCGCGGGGATCGTGACGGCGGCGCTGATCGGCGAGCTGTGGAGGCCGCTGTCGCCGCTCGACCCGGCGCCGCTGGTTCCGTGGGCCTTGCTCGTTGCGGCGGGCGCTCTGGGAGCGCTGGCGCTCGCGGCGGCGCTCCGGAGGCTCTGCATGCTCGACCGGTGGAGCGGCGCCGTCCTGTTCTGGAACCAGCTCTCGCTCGGGCTCGCGTTCGTGAGCCCGGGGTCGAGCTACCTGTTCACGCTGCCCGCGCTCGCGCTGGGGCTCGGGCTGCTCGCGGCTCCGCGGGCGGAGGCGCGCGCGGCCTCGATCGCGCTGGTCCCGGTCGCGGTCACGGCGCTGCTCTGGTTCCCGATCGCGCGGGTGATCCTGGTGATGGTGGGAGCCGGGGTGAGCCCCGCGATCACGCTGCCAATAGGGCTGTTCGCGACGACGGCGGCGGCGCTGTTCGGTGCGGATAAGCCCCCATCGCGGATCGATCGCCCCGGGCCGGGCTGACCGCGGATGGCGACATTTGAAAGGGCTTTATCCTGGACGAGCCAACAGGAGGAGTCCTCCTCACGCTCACGCACCACCGGTTCGAGCCATGAGGCGCCAATGCGCCCACGAGGGGCTTGACATAGGCGGAAATTCCACGGCTTCTTATCCGCTCACAAGTCCACTTTTTCAGAGGTGATGCCACATGCCTACAGTAACCTACGCTTCCCGCAGGAGATCGAACCTGAATCTTCTCAGCTGCCTCTCCATGCTGCTCGCCCTTGCGGCCGGAACCGCCGCCTGCTCGGCGGGCGACCCGGGCCCGGCAGGCACGCCGGGCGGGCCGGGCGCGCCGGGCAAGGATGGAACGGACGGGATGGACGGCGAGGTCGGGAAAGACGGCAGCAATGGGAAGGACGGCACCTCGGCGACCGTTGATCCCAACCTCAGCCCGCTGGACAAGGCGTTCGTCGCCATCGGCGGCAAGGAAGCGCTCACGAAGCTGAGCTCGTATTCGTACAAGGCCAAGGGCTCGCGCAACGTCGACGGCGAGGGCTATATGCCCGGCTCCTCCTTTCCCTCGAGCACCTTCGACCTGAACGTCCAGGCCGACATCACCGCCGATAATCTCCGCATCGACAACACGCGCACGACCTATATCTTCGGGCCGATGCCGCAGACGATCACCGAGTTCATCAAGGGGGATCTCGGCGTCATCCAGGGCAACGAGAGCCTGTTCGGCGTCCCGAGCGGGGATATGGTGTCCGCGCGCTGGGCTTCGACGCGGCGGCAGCAGCGGTTCTTGAACCCGCACCTCATCCTCCGCGACGTCGCCGCCGACGCGACGCTGGCCTCCGACGGCGGCGTGGCGCTGCTCGACGGGAGCCTCCACCACCTGCTCATCGTGAAGGACGCTATCCATGATATCGCGCTCTTCGTGAACGCGCAGACCGGCCGGCTCGCCAAGGCGTCGACGGTCGAGAACGACTATCTCTACCGCGACCGCCTGCTCCAGGCGCACTATGTCGGCTGGGAGCCGACGGCGAGCGGCCTCGCCTTCCCGAAGCAGGTGGCGCTCTCGCTCGGCGATACGGTCGTTCATAACGAGGTGCGCGATTCGATCGTGGCCAATGGGATGATCGACCCGAAGGTGTTCGACTTCCCGGCCGGTTCCATGCCCAAGCACGACGCCGCAGACGCGCACCGCGGTGAGCAGAGCCATCAGTTCCACCAGATCTGGTCGGGCGTCGGTATTCCGCTGGATCAACTCCAGTCGTTCGTGATGCCGAGCGAGATCTCGCCCGGCGTGTTCCACCTCACCGGTGGCAGCCATAACTCGCTGGTCATCGAGCAGGCGAACGGCGTCGTGATCGCCGAGGCGCCGCTCTACGAGGATCGGAGCGAGGCGATCCTCAGCTGGATCAAGACCAAGTTCCCCAACAAGCCGGTGACGCATGTGATCATCTCGCACCACCACCAGGATCACTCGGCCGGCGCGAGGACGTTCATCGCCGCCGGCGCGCAGGCTGTGGTCGGCGAAGAGACGGCGCAATTCTTCGGGCTGATCTTCAAGGCGCCGTCGACCATTCGGCCCGACGCGCTGGCGATGAAGCCCGTGGCGCCGGTGATCAACGCTGTCCCCGCGGGCGGCATGTTCGCGATGAACGACGGGACACGGCCTGTCACGGCGTACCACGTGACCAGCGCCCACGCGGCCGACATGCTCATCGTCTACGTCGGCGGCGCGGCGAAGGTCGTCTTCGTGTCCGACCTCTACAACCCCGGCCTGCCGCCGAACCCCCCGTTCATCGCGGAGCTGAACACCGCGATCACCACGGATTACAACCTGAACGTCAAGATGTTCGCCGGCGGCCACGGCGGGACGGCGACGCTCACGGAGTTCCAGGCGCTCATACCCTGAGCCCACCGAGCCAAAGCAGCGGAAGCCTCTCGCCCAAGCGCGGTTGCCATCGTTCAAACGAGGCTGACGGCGAATCGACCTGTGTACCGTCACACCACGATCAATGCAGCGCTTGAGCGGGTGCGGCAGGCGCTCAGGGCGAGAGGCCGCCCGAGCCGTCCTTCGCGAGCGCGTCGGCCAGCGCGCAGGTCGCGATGCCGTTGTTCTTGGCCTTGTCGCGCAGCATCTCCGCCTGCTCGGCGGCGCCCTTGGCGCTCAGGAGGGTGCGCAGCTCGATGCCGTCGGGGTTCTCGACGTGCGCCGAGATCCACTCCGTACGCTTTTGCCCGATGCCGAGCGGATCGGCGTCTCCCGAGAGGGAGGCTTGCTTGTCGACGTCGCACATCAGCGTGATGGCCTCGGGGAAGGTCTGCCCGGTGGGCGCGGGGGCCTTCGCCTCGGGGGCCGGGCCACAGGCGAGAAGAGCGAGGGAAACCAGCAGGAGGTGGGGGCGCATTCCGGGTCCGACACGCGAGGGGCCGCGGGCTTTTGGTGGAGAGGTCAGGGCAGCGCGCCGCCCCCCCAGGGCACCAGCACGAAGAACACCAGGGCGATCAGCGCCAGCATCAGGAGGCTGGTGATCAGGTAGGTCGACCGGGGCGATTTCGCGGTGCTCCAGCCGTCGCCGTAGAATTTCCCGCGTGACCGCTTGCGCAGCCGGCGCTGGACGCCGCGGAGGAGCTCCGGCGCCACGGCGCCGGGGGGCGGCGCCAGGGCGCTCCGGAGCAGCTCGCGCACGTCGACCTCGTCGAGCGCCGGAGGGCCTTCGGGCTCTCCTGCTTCTTCCAGCGCCGCGCGCATCTCGTCGTCGAGCTCTGGATCCCGCTTCGGGTCTTCCTGGCTCATTTGCTGCTCCTCTTCTTCTCGACCACCGGCTTTTCGGCCTGCGCGCCCCGCACTTTCTCTCCGATCGCCTTCTCGACGAGGGCGCGGAGCTGCCCGCGCGCCCTGTGGATCCGGCTCTTCACCGTGCCATCGGCGAGGCCGGTGACCTCGGCGATCTCTTCATAGGACAGGTCTTCCACGTCGCGGAGCACGAGGACCTCGCGGAACTCGGGCTCGAGCTGGGCGATGGCGCGCTTCACGACGATCTCGAGCTGCATGCCCTCCACGAGCTCGTCCGGGCGGCTGACGTCGGCGACGCTGACGCCCTTCGCCGCCGAGAACGGGACGCGCTCGGCCATGGCGTCGATGTCGTCCTGCTCGCCCGCGTGGCGGCGCGAGAGGTACTTTGTCCGGTTTTTGCAGAGGTTCACGGCGATCCGGTAGATCCAGGTGGAGAGCTTGGAGTCGCCCCGGAACTGGTCGATCGCCTTGAAGACCTGGACGAAGACCTCCTGGGCGAGGTCTTCCGCCTCGTCGCGGCGGCCGAGCATGCGGAAGACGAGGGCGAAGACGCGCCGCTCGTAGGTGATCACGAGCTCGTTGAACGCGGCCTCGTCGCGAGCGACGAGCCGCGCCACGAACTGGATCTCCTCGTGCTCCTCGCTCGACAAACGTCCCGCGCCTCCGCGCGCTCTACGGTAAACGGGTGGGGACGGTCCGCGCTACTTCCTTCGCGCACCTCGGCCCAAGTGGCGCTAGGATGCGCGCCCGCGGCCCTCCTGGGGCCGCTGCTCCGGCGTCGTTCAAGGGCAGGACGGGGGACTTTGAATCCCCTAATCGGGGTTCGAATCCCTGCGCCGGAACCAGGACTTTCGCGATCTGCTCCCTTCGCGCTGCCTTTTGGCGCCGCCTTTTGCCCCAGACCCCTTCGCGCCGGGTGGGGCGCCGAGGGTTGCTGACAGATCGCAATCCTTCAGGAGCTTGTGCCGCTCCCCTCGGCGAGCGCGTGCCGCGCCGCGCTGGGCACGAGCTGGCTCAGGTTCCACGCCTGCAAATACAGCCGCTGCTCGGCGGCGCTCAGCCGATCGCGGAGCCGACCCACCGCCACGCCGGGGATGATGATCATCGCGATGCTGACCAGACCAAGACAGAGCGTGGTCTGGAACGCAGGGAACTGGGTGGCGCGCGGCAGCACCTCGAACAGGCCGGCGCCGAACCCGTACGCGGGCGGGATCGCGCCGAGCACCTCGAGCAGGAAGGGGACGACGACGATCAGCGCGCCCATGAAGAGCACGACACGCCGGGCCGGCCGATCGGCGCTCATGGCGAAGAACATGGTGTTGGTCGCGGCCAGACCGGGGACCAGGATGAACGGGCCGAACAGCGCGCTCATCATCGCGACCGTCACCGAGCTGAGCGCCAGGAGCGCGAAGCCAAGGCGGAGCCCGACCGCCGCACGCCGGGAGAGCACCCACGAGATGGCGCCGCAGGCGAGCACCAGCGCGATGGTCAAGAGCGTGATCGGATAGGAGCGGACGCCCATCCAGAGCGCCAGCGGCAGGAAGGCGCTCCACAGCACGAAGCGGATGGCGATGAGCCGCGCCGCGTCCCGCCGCGCCGAAGCCGCCGCCGCGTCGAGGCCCGCCTGCGCCTCACGCGGCACCTCGCTGGGCACGGACACCAGGAGCTGCGCCATCGTCCCGAGCGCCTCGGCGTTGCTGGGATCGAGCGCGAGCGCGCTGGCCGCCTCGCGCAGCGCCAGCGCACGATCGGCGCGGGCATCGTCGCCGCGCGCCGAGCGGTCGAGCGCCGCGCGCGCCGCCGCGACGTGATCCTTGGCGAGATCGCGCCGCAGCGCCTCGTTGCGGTCGCCGTCGAGGAAGCGCTCGAGCGCGTCCGACAGCGCGCGCGTCGTGGGGTAGCGGCTCCCCGGATCGAGCGCGGTGGCGCGCACGCAGATCGCCTCGAGCTCCGGCGGCACGTCGGGCGCGCCGCGGCACGTCGGGCGCGCGTCGGCGCCGCGCAGGGTCGAGGCGAGCAGGGCCGTGGTCGTGGGCGCGCGGTGCAAGGGATCGAGCGCGACGATCTCGAACAGGATGGCGCCCAGCGCATAGACGTCGGTGCGCTCGTCGAGCCGGTCGATCTCGCCTCGCACCTGCTCGGGCGCCATGTAGCCCGGCGTGCCGAGCAGCGTCCCTTGCATGGTCTGCCCGGAGGCGAGCAGGACATCGACGCGATCCCCCGCGCCGTCCTCCGCGCCGGCGACCTTGGCGAGCCCCCAGTCGAGCACGTACACCTCGCCGTAGTCGCCGAGGATGAGGTTGGAGGGCTTCAGATCGCGGTGCAGCACGCCGTGCCGGTGGGCGAAGTCGATCGCCAGGCACACGCTGCCGAACGCGGTGAGCAGGCGGCGGCGCGTGTATTTCGCGGCGGTCGCGGCGTCGCCTGCGGCGAGGAGGCGGATGATCTCGTCGAGCGTCCGGCCGCGGATGCGCTTCATCGTGAAGTACGCGTAGCCGCGCGACGCCACGCCGAGGTCATAGACAGGCACGATCGCGGGGTGCTCGAGCTGCCCCTGCACGCGCGCCTCGCGCACGAAGCGCTCCGCGGCGGAGGCCTGCGCCGCGACCTCCGGCAGCATCACCTTGAGCGCCACGTCGCGGCCGACGAGGCGATCGCGGCAGAGGCGCACCTCGCCCATCCCGCCCGCGCCGAGCGTGCTGCGCATCTCGTAGCGCTGCTCGAAGCTCGCGGCCTCGAGCGACCACGCCGCCCCGTCGACGGCCACCCTGGCGCCCGTCTCGGAGCTCCATGGGCCATCGAACCGGCCGTGCTGCGCGGCGGGCCCCGCGAGCGTGACGTCGTAGCTGCCCACGGCGACGCCCCCTGCGGCCGGTTCCGCGCGGGCGAGGGTCTTGGCGTTGCTGTCGGCGACCGGGCTTGGACGAGACATGCGCGGAGCCTACGACAGGCATCCATGGTTCGGGGAGAGCATCGCCGCGCCGCCGCGGAGCTCGTGGCCACCCGCCGCAGGGGCCACGCCTCCGGGTGGTCACGCCTTCATCGGCGACTCTGCCTCGGAGCCTTGCATCCCTGCAGCAGGTTCGCCACCGAGAGGCACAGCGCCTCCTCGCCGACCGGCTTGGCGAGGTGAACCTGATACCCCGCCTGCTCGGCGCGCGCCCGATCCTCCGGCCGCGCAAACGCTGTCAGCGCCAGCGCCGGCACCCGGCCCCCGCGCTCGACCGGCAGCGCGCGCACCCGGTCCAGCAGCGCATAGCCATCTTCCCCCGGCAGCCCGATGTCGCTCACCAGCACGTCCGGCACCTCGCGCGCGAAGCACTCCATGGCCTCCGCCGCTGTCGCCGCGACGGAGACCCCGGCGCCGCACGCCGAAAGCCAGCCCAGCACGAGCTCGCGCGCGTCGGCCTCGTCCTCCACGAGGAGCACCCGCACGCCTGTTAACCGCGGGCCTGTGGGCCATGATGCTGGCAAGCTCTCGGCGAGCGGCGCGTGTGTCCGCGACGCAGGGAGGCGCACGGTGAACGTCGCGCCGCGCCCGAGGCCGGCGCTGCTCGCGCGGATCTCGCCACCGTGCATCTCCACGAGCTGCTTGCTGACGGCCAGGCCGATCCCCAGCCCGCCGTGCTGCCGCGACGCCGAGGCGTCGGCCTGGCGGAAGCGATCGAAGACGTAGGGCAGGAACTCCGGCGCGATCCCTTCCCCCGTGTCCACCACGGCGATCTCGATCACCGCCCCGTCCCGACGCGCGGAGAGCGTCACCTTGCCGCCCGAGGGCGTGAACTTGGTCGCGTTGGTGAGCAGGTTGGAGAGCACCTGCCCGAGCCGCGCGGGATCGCCCTGGATGCAATCGGCGCTGGGCTCCACGGTCACCTCGAGCTGCACCCCCTTCTGCTCTGCGCCCTGCCCCGCCGACTCCGCCGCGCCGAAGACCATCACGCCCACGTCCACCGGCTGCACGGCGAGCGTGAGCTTGCCCGAGACGATGCGGCTCAGATCGAGCAGCTCCGCCACTAGCGCGCTCTGCGCCTGGGCGTTGCGGGCGATCACCTGCAGCGCGCGGGGGATCGCCTCGGGCTTCACCTTGCCCGCTTGCAGCATGTGCGACCAGCCGAGGATGGCGGTGAGCGGCGTCCGCAGCTCATGCGAGAGCGTGGCCAGGAAGTCGTCCTTGATGCGGTTGGCGTGCTCCGCCTCCGCGCGCGCGGCGCGCTCCGCCTCGAGCAGCGCCTCGCGCTCCCGCTCGGCCCGCTTCTGCTCGGTGATGTCCAGCGAGATGCCACCCACCAGGCGTTGCGGGCCAGCTTCGAGGCGAAACTTGACGCTGAGGTACGGTAGCAGCTCCCGACCCCCCTTCGTCCGAACGACCTCCACGAGCCGCATCGGGCCGCCCGAGGCCAGCACCGCGAGATCGTGCTCGCGCAGCGCGCGCGCCTCCTCGGCGTCGAAGATATCGGCGTCGGTCTTGCCCACCCACTCCGCCGGAGGCCGCCCGTTGACCTGGGCGGCGGCCGGGTTGACGTAGAGATAGCGGCCCTCCTCGTCCTTCAAGTAGGCCGCCGCGGGGCTGTTATCCATGAACGCGGCGAAGCGTTGCTCGCTCCGGGCGAGCTCCTCCTGGGCTCGCTTGCGATCGGTGATCTCCAGCACAGCCGCGTTCAGCCCGACGATACGGCCGTCCGGCATCCGCAGCGGGTGGTAGCTCGTCAGCCAGCAGCGCTCCACGCCCGGGCGCGAGGCGACCGTCCCGCGCAGCTCGAACTCGACCAGCGGCTCGCCGGTCTCGAGCACGCGCTTGAGGAGCGGCTCGATCGTGTCGGCGAGCGCCGGCACCATCTCACGCACCGTCCGGCCGAGGTGCGCGGCGACCGACTGGCCGTTGATCGCCGCGAGTCGCTCGTTGATCCGCACATAGCGCAGCTCGGTGTCGTTCACACAGAGGCCGATCGGCGCCAGGCGATAGATCGCCTCCAGCTCGGCCAAGCTCCGCTCGGCGAGCGCCTGGCTTGCGAGTAGCTGGCCCTCCAGCCGCTCGCGTTCACCAGCCTGGTCTTCTTCCGCGAGCATCTCCCTTGTGAAGACGCATTGTATAGATGTGCGGGCGGGTGTGTCCAGGAAGGCTAACGCCCGCCGTGTGCGCCCTGCCGCCGACGTCGCTGGCCCGGCTCTTCGCGCCGCGCCGGCTTCGGTTCGGGCGTGGTCGTAACAGGAATATCCTCCCCAACCCTTGTCGGGAGCATCGTCGGCGGCGAAGGCGCGGACGGGACCGCAAGAGGCGCCTCGGGCGCCGGCGCCGCTCCGCTCGTCGCCGCCAGCGCCACCGCGATCGCCAGCGCTGCCACCGCCGAGCCAAGCCCCATCCAGAACGGACCACGCGCCGGCGCCCTGTGCCGATCAATCGCCGCCTCTCCGGGCGGCGCGCCGCGCAGAGCTGGATTGGTCGTCGCCTCCGTTGTCGCCGCGGCCGGCGTCGTCTCGAAGACCGCCGGCGGCTCCTCCACCATCGGCGCCGGGGGAACGCTCGCGAGCGCCCAGCGGAGCTCCGGCACCTCGCCGGCGGGCGTCCAGCACTCCATCCCCTCCCGCCACACCAGCAGATGACGTGGAATCGCGCGGCGATCCAGGGCCATCCAGAGCTCGAACGTCGTCATCGTCGCCATCTGGTCGCCGTGATCCACGCACCACAGAAGGCACGGATGATCGCCGAGATCGAACGCCGGGAGCGTCTCCGCATCGGGGTAGCTCACGGTCGCGAGCGCGTCGCGCGAAGTCCGATCGTTCATGAAGCGCACGCCCGAAGACGGCACCGGTGACCCGCCGGCCGTCCTCTCCTCCATCTCGAAGCGCGCGTACCCCTGGCTCATCCCGCGACCCTCTCGATCCTCCGGTTCGAAGGCGTCGGTATCGGGGATCAGCGCGCCGGGCCAAGAAAGTGCTCGTTCGTCGCAGACGGTTCCGATCCTCCAGGATCCGGGATACCCTGCGGTACGGGTGCACCATGTCGCGATTCTGGGCTTTCTTCTGGGTTCTCTGCTCGTTCCTCGTACTGTTCGGATGTAGCCGCTCCAACCTCGACCCGGATCAGGGCACCGGCGGCCTCGGCGGCTTCGGTGGAGCCGGCGGGAGCGGCGGAAGCTGCGTCTGCGGCAACAACGTCTGCCAGCCGCAGTGCGGCGAGAGCCCGGAGAGCTGCGCTCCCGACTGCCCATCGTCCTGCGTCTGCGGCGATTTCTTCTGCGACCCGGCGTGCGGCGAGAACCCGGGCAACTGCCAGCCCGACTGCAGCCCGTGCCCACCCAACGTCTTCTGCGGCGATGGCGTCTGCCAGCCGGAGTGCGGTGAGAGCCCGATCAGCTGCCAGCCCGACTGCGGCACCTGCCCTCCCAACGTCTTCTGCGGCGACGGCGTCTGCCAGCCGGAGTGCGGCGAGGACCCGAGCAGCTGCCAGCCCGACTGCGGCCCGTGCCCGCCCAACGTCTTCTGCGGTGACGGCGTCTGCCAGCCGCAGTGCGGCGAGACTCCGAACAACTGCCCCGACTGCGGCACCCCTTGCTTCTGCGGCAACACCATCTGCGAGCCGCAGTGCGGCGAGAGCCCGAACAACTGCCCCGACTGTGGCACTCCCTGCCTCTGCGGCAACAATATCTGCCAGTCCGAGTGCGGTGAGAATCAGAACAACTGCAAGGATTGCTTCGGCTGCGGGCCGAGCAACTTCTGCGGCAATGGCCTGTGCGAGCCGCAGTGCGGCGAGACGGCGTTGAACTGCCCCGACTGCTCGACCTCGTGCCTCTGCACCGACGGCTTCTGCGACCCGACCTGCGGCGAGACCCAGGCCACCTGCCCGCAGGACTGCGGCTTCACCTGCTTCTGTGGCAACAAACTCTGCGAGCCGCCCTGCGGCGAGACCCAGGCCACCTGCCCCCTCGACTGCACGATGGGCTGCTTCTGCGGCAACAACAAGTGCGAGCCGCAGTGCGGCGAGAAGCAGGCGACCTGCCCGCAGGACTGCGGCCCGAACTGCCTCTGCGGCGACGCCAAGTGCGACCCGAGCTGCGCCGAGAACCAGCTGACCTGCCCCCAGGACTGTGTCACGCCCTGCCTCTGCGGCAATTCCCAGTGCCAGCCGGGCTGCGGCGAGACGCCGTTCTCGTGCCCGCAGGACTGCGCCAAGCCCTGTGTCTGCGGCGACCTCCAGTGCCAGTCCTTCTGCGGCGAGACGCCCAACACCTGCCCGCTGGACTGCGGCTTCGTCTGCGGCTGCGGCAACATGCAGTGCCAGCCGCAGTGTGGCGAGACGCCCAACACCTGCCCCCAGGACTGCGGGATTGGCTGCGTCTGCGGCAACACCCAGTGCGAGCCACAGTGCGGCGAGACGCCCAACACCTGCCCGCAAGACTGCGTCTTGACCTGCGGCTGCGGCAACCTGCAGTGCCAGCCCTTCTGCGGCGAGAACCAGAACAATTGCCCGCAGGACTGCGGCCAGCCGTGCACCTGCGGCAACAGCATCTGCCAGCCGGGCTGCGGCGAGACCCAGGCCACCTGCCCGCAGGACTGCGGCCTCGTCTGCACCTGCGGCGACAACAACTGCCAGCCGCTCTGCGGGGAGAACGCCAACAGCTGCCCCAAGGACTGCGCGATGGGCTGCGTCTGCGGCGACATGACCTGCAACCCGGCCTGCGGCGAGAACCAGAACAGCTGCCCGCAGGACTGCGGCCAGCCCTGCATCTGCGGCAACATGCAGTGCCAGCCGCAGTGCGGCGAGAGCTCGTTCACCTGCTCGCAGGACTGCGGCGCCGCCTGCCTGTGCGGCGACGGGAAGTGCCAGGCCGCGTGCGGGGAGTCCCCGAACACCTGCTCGCAGGACTGCGGCCAGCCCTGCATCTGCGGCAACTTCCTGTGCCAGGCCGGGTGCATGGAGAACCCGAACAACTGTCCGCAGGACTGCACCGTGCCCTGCGTCTGCGGCGACGCCGTGTGCGCGCCCGCGTGCGGCGAGAACCAGAGCACCTGCTCGCTGGACTGCGGCGGCGGCTGCACCTGCGGCAACACCGTCTGCCAGCCGGCCTGCGGCGAGAGCCCGAACACCTGCCCGCAGGACTGCCCGGCGGGGTGCTCCTGCGGCAACTTCAACTGCGAGGCGGCCTGCGGCGAGACGATCCTGAGCTGCCCGCAGGACTGCGCGGTCGCCTGCGCCTGCGGCAACCAGATCTGCGAGGGCGGCGCCTGCGGCGAGACCCAGGCGACCTGCCCGACCGACTGCCCCGTGTGCATGTGCGGCGACGGCCTGTGCAAGCCGCAATGCAGCGAGACGCACGCGAACTGCCCGCAGGACTGCGGCGCGACCTGCACCTGCGGCGACAACGTGTGCGATCCGAGCTGCGGCGAGACGCTGCTGAACTGCCCGCAGGACTGCGCCACCCCGTGCCAGTGCGGCAACTTCAACTGCGAGCCGCAGTGCGGCGAGGACACCCAGACCTGCTCGACAGACTGCGGCTTCGCCTGCCAGTGCGGCGACTTCTTCTGCGACTCCTTCTGCGGCGAGACGCAGGTCACCTGCCCGCAGGACTGCCCTGCCTGCGTCTGCGGCGACTTCTTCTGCGACGCCAGCTGCGGCGAGGACTTCTTCTCCTGCGGTCAGGACTGCTCGCAGCCCTGCACGTGCGGCAACTTCAGCTGCGAGCCCCAGTGCGGCGAGGATCAGCTCTCCTGCTCGACGGACTGCGGCCTGAACTGCATCTGCGGCGACGCCTTCTGCAACGCCGCCTGCGGCGAGTCGGCGTTCTCGTGCCCGCAGGACTGCGCCGTGCCCTGCGCCTGCGGCAACCAGTTCTGCGAGCCGTTCTGCGGCGAGTCGCAGTTCTCGTGCCCCCAGGACTGCGGCGGCGGCTGCCTCTGCGGCGACCTCATCTGCGATCCCAATTGCATGGAGAACAGCTTCTCCTGCCCTGTCGACTGCCAGCCGCTCTGCCAGTGCGGCAACGGGATGTGCGAGCCGTTCTGCGGCGAGTCGCCGTTCTCCTGCCAGCAGGACTGCCTCGGCTTCTGCGTCTGCGGCAACCTGTTCTGCGAGTCGTTCTGCGGGGAGAACCAGTTCACCTGCCCGAACGACTGCCCGTGATCAAGCGCTGGCTCCCGCTGGCCGTCCTCGCGGTGATCGCCGTGGTGGCCTACGTGATCGTCACGTGGCCGTCGGACGAGGAGGCCATCCGGAGCCGGCTCGACGGCGTGGTCGCCACCCTCCGGGTCGACGCGCTGGCGAACGACAGGGCGCTCCGCGCGGCGCGCGTGGAGAACGCCTTTCCGCACCTGTTCGTGGTCAACGCGGTCGCGAAGATCCCCGAGGCGGGCACGTCGATCGCCAACCGGGAGGAGCTCACGGCCGTCGCGATCGCGGCGTCCGAGCCGTACACGAGGATCGAGCCCCAGCTCCAGGACGTGAAGATCTCCGTGCAGCCCGGCAAGGTGCGCGCGGAGGCGAAGGTCATCGCCAGCGTGACGCTCCGGAAGCGCACCGAGCCGTCGCGGACCGAGCGGCGGGCGGTGACGTTGGCGCTGGAGAAAGAGGACGGCGAGTGGAAGATCGCCCAGATCGCCGTGGAGCCGAAGGCGGAGCGGTAGCGCTGGCCGGTCTGGACGGAGCCGCCTCAGCGGCCGCGGATCGTGTCGGTGCCCATGAACGGGCGCAGCACCTCGGGGACCACGACGGACCCGTCGGCCTGCTGGTACTGCTCGAGGATGGCGATCATCGTGCGCCCCACGGCGAGCGCAGAGCCGTTCAGCGTGTGCAGGAAGCGGGGCTTGGCTTTGGGCGGGGGTATGGGGGCAGAGCCCGGCTTGCCGGGCGAGCCCCCATCGATGACAGGCCGGTAACGGATCTGGGCGCGGCGGGCCTGGAAGTCGCCAAAGTTCGAGCAGCTCGAGATCTCGCGGTAGAGCCCCTGACCGGGGAGCCACACCTCGAGGTCGTAGGTCTTCTGGGAGGCGAAGCCCATGTCCCCCGTGCACAGCAGGCTGACCCGGTAGTGCAGCCCGAGGCGGCGGAGCACCTCCTCCGCGTGGCTGGTGAGCAGCTCGTGCTGCTCCACCGAGGTCTCGGGCGTGGTGAACCGCACGAGCTCGACCTTGTCGAACTGGTGCTGGCGGATGAGGCCGCGCACGTCCTTGCCATGGCTCCCGGCCTCGCTGCGAAAGCAGGGCGTGTACGCGGTGTACGCGATCGGGAGCTCCGCACACTCGAGGATCTCGTCGGCGTGGAGGTTGGTGACAGGGACCTCGGCGGTGGGGATGAGGTAGAGGTCGAAGGTGCGGTCGGGATCGCTCTTCTGGGTCTTGAAGAGATCGCCCTCGAACTTGGGCAGCTGGCTGGTGCCGTAGAGCGCCGAGTCCTTGACGAGGAAGGGCGGCAGCACCTCGGTGTAGCCGTGCTCGCGGGTGTGGAGATCGAGCATGAAGGAGATGAGGGCGCGCTCGAGGCGGGCGGCGGCGCCGAACAGCACCGTGAAGCGCGCGCCCGAGAGCTTGGCGGCGCGCTCGAAGTCGAGGATCCCGAGCGCCGTGCCGATGTCCCAGTGAGGCTTCGGGGGGAAGGTTTCCTGGGCAGGCTTTTCGCCCCAGTGGCGCACCACCTGGTTGTCCTCCTCGCCCTTGCCCTCGGGGGTGCTCGAGTGGGGCAGGTTGGGCACCACGGCGAGCTGCGCCTGGATCTGGGCCTCGACCTCGGTGACCGCCTTCTCGGCCTCCTTGATCTCATTCGAGAGCCGCTTCAGGCTCTCGCGCATCTCGACGAACGAGGGGGATTTCTTGTCCGCCCGGGCCATCGCTTCGTTGGCGGCGTTGCGCTGCGCCGCTTTGGCCTCGACGGCGCCGACGAGCTCCCGGCGGCGCTTGCCGAGCTCCGCGATCGGAGCGAGCGTCTCCGCCGCGGCCGCGGAGCGGCGCCGGAGGCCGGCCTGCACCTCGTCGAGGTGGTCCACCACATACCGTAGATCGAGCATGGCGGGGATGTAGCCGACCTCGTCGCGGGCGTCGACGGCATGGAAAGAACAGACGAGTGCGCTACGGTCCGGTGAATGACACGCCTACGGTGGTCGACGGCCGGCGAGTCCCACGGGCCGGAGCTCCTGGCTATCCTGGACGGGATCCCTGCCGGTCTGCCGCTGCTCGGGACGGACGTGGACGGCGATCTGGCCCGGCGGCAGCGCGGCTACGGCCGCGGCGGCCGGATGAAGATCGAGACGGATCGGGTGGCGCTGGTCGCGGGGGTGCGCGGCGGCGAGACGCTGGGGAGCCCGATTGGCCTTGTGATCCAGAACCGGGATCATGCGAGCTGGGCCGGACGGATGGGCCCCGATCCGTTCCTGGCTCCGCCTGAAGCGCTCACCCGCCCGCGCCCTGGGCACGCCGATCTCGCGGGAGGCCTGAAGTACGACCGCCACGATCTCCGCGACATCCTGGAGCGCGCGAGCGCCCGCGAGACGGCCGCGCGGGTGGCGGTGGGCGCGATCTGCCGGAAGCTGCTCGGCGCGCTCGGGATCGACGTCTTCGCCCACGTGGTCGCGATAGGCCCGGTGGCGGCGGTGGTTCCGGACATCCCCCTCCCCGAGCTCCGCGCCCGCGCCCGCGGATCCGATCTCGCGTGCGTGGATCCCGAGGCGGAAGCGGCGATGCGCGCCGCGATCCTCGAGAGCGCCCACGCCGGGGACACGCTGGGTGGGGTATTCGAGGTGATCGCCGCCGGCGTGCCCGCAGGCCTCGGCAGCCATGTGCAGTGGGACCGCAAGCTCGACGGCCTCCTGGCCCAGGCGTTGATGTGCATCCAGGCCATCAAGGGGGTGGAGATCGGCCTCGGCTTCGAGGCGGCGAGGCGGCGCGGGTCGGAGGTGCACGACGCCATCGGGTACGAGGCGGGCGGCTTCACGCGCCCGACCAACCGCGCCGGCGGGCTCGAGGGCGGGATCAGCAACGGCAGCCCGCTCGTGTGCCGCGCCGCGATGAAGCCAATCGCGACGCTGAAGAAGGCGCTCCCCTCGGTCGACGTGGTGACCAAGGAGCCGTTCGATGCGGCGTTCGAGCGGAGCGACGTCTGCGCCGTGGCGGCCGCCTCGGTGGTGGGCGAGGCGATGGTGGCGATCACGGTGACGACGGCGCTGCTCGAGAAGGTGGGCGGGGACAGCCTCGGTGAGGTCCGCCGCAACCTCGAGGGCTACCGGCAGCAAGTCGCCGCATACTGAAGGGGGATCGATGCACCGCGCGAGGCCAACGATCTTGCTCTCGGGGTTCATGGGAGCTGGCAAGTCGACTGTGGGCCGGCGGGTGGCCGAGCTCGCCGGGGTGCCCTTTGTGGACCTCGACGAAGCCATCGTCGCGCGCGCCGGGAAATCGATCGCGGCGATCTTCGCCGAGTCCGGGGAGGCGGCCTTCCGCGCGCTCGAGGCCGAGGAGCTGGGACGCGCGCTCGAAGCCCAAGGCACCCAGGTCCTCGCCCTGGGCGGCGGCGCGCTCCTCGACCCCGTGCGCCGGCGGGCGATCCTCGAGCGCGCCTTCGTGGCGACGCTCACGGCGCACCCGGAGACGCTCGCCCAGCGCACCGAGGGCACCTTGCGCCCCCTGCTCGAGGGGGCTCCGGATCGCACCATGCGGATCCGCGAGCTCTGCGCGTCCCGCGCCGGCGCGTACGCCGAAGCCCACACCACGCTCGCCACCGACGGCCGCACCGTGGACGAGCTCGCGGAGGCGCTGCTGGCGGCCTGGGCACGGCCGACGCTCGCGATCCCGCTTGGACACCGGAGCTACGCCGTCTGCTTTGCCTCGGGAGCGCCCGGGATCGTGGCCGAATCGGCGAGGGCGCTCGCCCCGTCGGCGGTGTTCGTGGTGACCGACGCCAACGTCCAGCCACTGTGGGGCAAAGGGCTCGCGACCGCGCTCGCCGGAGCGGGGATCCCGGCCCGCACCACGGTGGTGCTGGCGCCGGGCGAGGAGCACAAGCGGCTCGCGGCGGTGGAGCAGGCGCTCACCGCGATGGTCGAGACCGGAGCCGATCGGGACGCGCTGGTGATTGGCCACGGGGGTGGCGTGGTCACCGACATCGCCGGCTTCGCGGCGGCGACGCTGTTCCGCGGAGTGCGGTGGCTGGCAGTGCCGACGACGCTGCTCGCGATGGTGGACGCCTCGGTGGGCGGCAAGACAGGGGTCGATCTTGGCCTGGCGAAGAACGCGGTCGGGGCCTTTCACCAGCCGTCGGGGGTGGTGATCGACGTGGCCCACGTCGCGACGGAGACGGCCCGGGCCTACACGAGCGGGCTGGCCGAGGTCGTGAAGAGCGCGTGCATCGGCGATCCCGGCTTGCTCGCGCTGCTCGAAGCGGAGACGGCCCGCGTCCTCGCGCGCGATCCCGAGGTGGTGGAGGAGCTCTCGTTCCGTTCGGTGGCGGTGAAGGCGGCGATCGTCGCGCGCGACGAGCTCGAGACGGGAGATCGGGCGCTGCTCAACTTCGGGCACACGGTGGGGCACGCGCTCGAGGCGGAGGGTGGGTTCACCCGGCTCACCCACGGCGAAGCCGTATCGCTCGGGATGGTGGCGATGCTCCGCGCCGGGCAGGCGCTTGGCATCACCGCGGCGGCGGAGGCGGCGCGGGTGGTGGCCCTGCTTGGCCGGCTTGGGCTGCCGGTGGATCTCGAGGCGCAGCCTCTCCGGGCGGCGCTCCAGTTCGTGGCGCTCGACAAGAAGCGCCGCGCGGGGGCGGTGCGCGCCGTGCTCCTCCGGAGCGTCGGGGAGCCGCTGCTCCGCCCGATTCAGCTTGAAGCGCTCCCGGCTCTTTTGGGGGTTGCTTAGCAAAGATCTGCTCGAACTTTGCCGACCCCCCGGATCGCTCGCTAAGCTTGAGCAGTGCCGGGTGGACCTCTGGTCCCGGCGGGAGCTTCCCATGAGTCGACCTCTCTGGCGCGCGGGCGCCATCGTAATGCTGACCGTCATGGGTGGGGTCCTCGCCCCCGCCTGCGCCGTAAACGAAAGCAGCTTCTTCGTCCGAGGGTGCCTGCTGGAGCCACCGGACACGTGCATGGTGACGCCGGACACCTCGACTGCGCAGCGCGAATCCGGCTTCTTCGATGCTGCGCAGGGCTTCGACTACCAGTGCCCGCTCTTGATCGGCAACCAGCTCGTCGCCCGCGGCGACCCCAACAAGCTGCGGACCGAGACATCGCGCATCCAGGTCGAGTCGGCGGACGTCCAGGTCTTCGCCACCGACCCGAGCACCGGGGAGGCGGTACCCCTTCCTGCGTTCTCGGTGCCTGCGAGCGGCTTTGTTGATCCGGGCAGCCAGTCCGCGCCGGGCTACGGCATCGCGCGCGTCACGCTGCTCGACGCGTTTACGGCGTCGCAGCACGTCGGCGAGACGCTGGTCTCGCATGTGATCGTGCGCGGCCGAACGCTGGGCGGGAACGAGATCGCCACCGGCGAGTGGACCTTCCCGATCGTGGTGAACCCGCCGCTGTCGCTCTGCGACCTGACGGGGTGCATCCCTGGGGCCACCTCGATGGAGAAGCCGACAAAGAACTGCCACCCGGGCGCGGACGATTTCACCGACTGCCGGCTGGGCTGCAACTGCACCGTGGGCGCAGGCCAGTGCGCGCCGCTCGGGTGCGTGGCGCCGAAGGGCACGACGGCCGGGATCTGCCAGGCCTGCACGGTGGGCAACACCTCCGACTGCACGAAACCCCTGAAGTGCACGCCGTTCCCGAGCAAGACCAGCCCCACGGGGCTCTGCAAGTAGCCGGCGGGGCTGGCCTCTTTTGGTAGCCCCCAAGCCCCGGGCTGCTGCGCCGCCCATGCGGCTGCGGAGCGCTTTCCGGTGTCCGCTCGCGGCGGTGGGGCTCGCGATGGGGCTCGCAGCGCCTGCGTCCGCGCGGGCGGAGCCGCAGGCGACGGCCGGCCTCACGCTGGGGTTTGCGGGCGAGGGGAGCGCGCAGAGGCCCTGGTACAAGACGACCTTCCACCTCGGCGTCCACAGCGACGTGATGTTCGGGCGCTCGAGCAACGCCGACTTCGGGATCGGGCCGTATGTGGAGGTGCTGACCCACGGGTTCAACGAGATCCAGTTCGGCGGCGGCCTGAGCGGCCTCCTCCCGGTCTTCGACGCGCTCCCGATCGTGCTCTCGGCGGGAGGGTACGGGCGCAAGGCGGAGGGCCCGTACGGGGTCGAGCCTGGGCTCACCGGGCAGCTCTTCTTCGGGAGCCGCAGCTACAACTTCCACGCGAACTATGTGATGACGGGGGGTCTGCTCGCCGAGGTGCGCTACGGTCTCGGGGCCTCGCGCGAGACGTCGTTTGTCGTGTCCGGCGTGGCGGATTTCGTGGTCCTCAGCCTGCCGGTGGTGTTCCTCGTCAACGCGATCCGGGGCGGTGGGCCCGAGACGGATCCCGTGCGGCGCTGAGCCACGCATGATAGCGTCGGCGCGATGGCGGGCCGGACGGTGCAGCTTCGCGTTGGAGGGCAGACGTATCGCGTCGTGAGCTCTGCCGGCGAGGAGGAGCTGCAGCGGCTCGCGGCGACGGTCGACGCGCGCATCGCGGAGCTGATGCCGCCCGGGCGTCCGGTGACGCCGCAGGTCATGCTGCTCGCCGCGATGGCGCTGGCGCACGATCTGGAAGAGGAGCGAGCCCGCTCGGCCGCGATGGCGGCCAAGGCGAAGGGCGCGTTCGGGCGGCTGCTGGAGCGGGTGGACGCTGCGCTGGACGCCGGCGAGAGCGCCGTGCCACAAGCACCCTTTGCCGCGGAGTCCTTTCACGATGGGGCCGCGAGCGGCCCCAAATCCCGGGCTCTTGCCGAGCCCGATGCAATGGTCATGGTCCCCCGGGTGGTCCCGAGCCCTGGTCCAACGCTGATCGCGGTGGGTCCGCTGATGAGCAGGCCGAGCTCGAGGTCGCCGGACGATCGCTGATGGCCGTCGACGAAGGGGGCGCCGCCTCCAAGCCCGCCGTCCCCTCCCCCAACCCGTCGGGCCACGATCCTCTCCGCCATCTCGCGGGAGAGCTCGCCGCGCTGGCCCGCGAGGGCCTGCTTCGAACGCCCTCTCTTCCAGGCGAAGCGCTGCTCGATCTCTGCTCGAACGACTACCTCGGCTACGCGAGGAAGCCCTGGCCAGTAATCGTCCCGCGAAGCGGCGCCGGTGCGTCGCGTCTTGTGAGCGGAAACGCGCAGGAGCACGAGGAGGCGGAGGCCGCACTCTCGGCATGGCTGGGGCGGGAGGCGGCGCTCCTCTTCTCTTCGGGGTATGCGGCGAACGTGGGTACGCTGGCCGCGCTGGCCGGGCCGGGCGACGTGATCGTGTCGGACGCGCTCAACCACGCGTCGATCATCGATGGTTGCCGGCTCTCGGGCGCCACGGTGCGGGTGATTCCGCACCGGGATGCGGTCGCCGCCGAAGAAGCGCTCGCAGCGGCCAGAGGCACGCGGAGGCGCTGGGTGGTGACCGAGTCCTACTTCAGCATGGACGGGGACTCGCCCGATCTGGGGGCGCTGCGAGCGGCCTGCGATCGGTACGATGCGGCGCTCGTGGTGGACGAGGCCCACGCGCTCGGTGTGTTCGGCCCTGCGGGGCGCGGGCGCTGCGCTGAGGCGGGCGTCGTCCCCGATGTGCTGATCGGAACCGCGGGCAAATCGCTGGGCCTCCACGGAGCGTTTGTCACGGGCTCCGCGCACCTGCGCGCATGGCTCTGGAACCGGGCCCGGAGCTTCGTATTTTCAACCGGGGTGAGCCCGTCGCTAGCGGCGGCGATCACGCTTCGCGTGCGAGAAGTCGCGGTGGACGACACCAGCAGGCGCTGCCTTGGTTGGGCTGAACGGGAGCTTAGGGCTGGTCTTTCGTCCCTTGGACTGAAGGGCACCGCCGAGGGTGTCGGCCCTGTTGTGCCGTGGGTCCTTGGAAGCGCGGAGGCCGCGCTCGCCATGTCGCGTCGCCTGCACGAGCAGGGCGTCCTGGTGCAGGCGATCCGTCCTCCAACAGTCCCCGCCGGGACGGCGCGGCTCCGGATCACAGCGCATGCGCGGCTCACCGCAGCCGCGATGGATCGTGCGCTGGCGGCGTTCCGGGCTTGCTTGAAAGGGTAGCGATGGCCCGGGTGGTGGTCGTGGGAACGGGGACTGGCGTGGGAAAGACGCATCTGGCGTCCACGCTGGTGCGAGCGCTGGCACTGCTAGGTCAGCCGGTGATCGGGCTGAAGCCGGTGGAGTCGGGCGTGGGCACCGGAATTTCAGATGCCGCGCACCTTGAAGCCGCCGGGTCGTTTCACGTGAAACATCCCCCACCCTATGCGTTCCCGGATCCAGTCTCGCCCCACCTCGCCGCTCGGCGGGCCGGGGTGGTCATCTCCATTCCACGAGTGGTGAGCTGGGTGGTCGCGAACGCCGCCCTGTGGACCATCGTCGAATCGGCGGGAGCGTTACTCTCTCCCCTCTCGGCCAAGCTCACGAACCTGGATCTCGTCCTTGGGCTCTCGCCCGACGCGGTGATCCTGGTGGGACGCGACCGGCTGGGTATCCTCCACGAGGTGTGCGCGTGCCGGCTGGCGCTCGATGTGCGGGCGCCTTCCCTCCCCGCGCCGCTCGTGGTGCTTCAACCGCCCGAAGTCCCCGATGCTTCCACCGGGACCAACGCAGAGGAGCTGCTCGAGCTTGGTCTTGGATCGCAGGTGCTGGCGATGCCCCATGGCCCGGCAGGATCGCCTGCCCTGGTGGAGGCGGTGGCCCCACTCCTCAGGCAGCTTGAACGTTTCACGTGAAACCTCCCCTCACGCTCGGGTGACGCGGCCCCGCTCCAGCACAATGCGGCCTGTCGCCAGCTCCCGGAACACCTCCGGCTCATGCGACACCACCGCAAGGCTCGCCTCGCGCCCGATCTCCTCCTCGACGACCGCGAGCAGCCGCTCCACACCCGATCGATCGAGCCCCGTCGTTGGCTCATCGAGCAACACCAGCGAAGGGGCGTGAACCAGCGCCCGCGCCAGCGCGATTCGCTGGCGCTGCCCCCTCGAGCAAGTCCTCAACGGACGGCGCGCGAACGCCCCGAGCTCGAACCGCTCCTCCGCTTGCGCCCAGGCTTGCGTGGGATTCATCCCATGCAGGCGCGCCACCAGCTCCACGTTCTGGCGGCCGGTCAAGTCCGGATACGCCAGCGTCTCGTGCGAGACCCAGCCAAGGTTGGCTCGCACCTCCGCCATGTCGTCCCCGAGCGGCTCGTACCTGATCGTCCCCGCCGAAGCCCGGATCACCGTCCCAACGATCCCGAGCAGCGTTGACTTGCCCGAGCCATTCGCCCCTTCCACCAGCGTCAACCCAGGGCCAACGATCTCGGCGTCAACCCCGCGAAGCGCGGCCGTCGACCCGTACGTCTTCACGATCCCCCGAAGCACTACCCGCCGGATCCCCGCCGCTTCGCGCACTCCATCAACCCTTCCGCCGCGGAGGGATCGGTGCGCCCCGGAACCTCGGGTCCTCCGTCGTCTTCTCGTCGACGACCTTGTTCGGAGTGTAGATCTGCGTCTCATCCCCGTCGCCGCTGTAGGTTGGCGGATCCAGCGGGGCCAGCGGCGGGCGTAGGGGCTCCGCGGGAGCCTGGGGCTTGGAGCTGCCCGCGGCACCAGCGGGAAAGGGCTCCGTGATAGCCTGGGGTTTGGGGCCGCCTGTGGCACCAGCGGGAAAGGGCTCCTTTTTGGCCTCCAGCGCCTTTCGTGCGAGCCTCATCTCGGCCCGCGAGAACACGAACGTCGCGTCGGAGTCGTCGCTCGGCGGCTCGCTCGGCATCCGCGACCTGGAGGAAGGAGCCGGCTTGACTCTCCTTGCAGCGACCGGCGGCGGCGGTTTGGGCGCGGGAGCGGGCAAAGCAGGCACGACAACTCCCGCCTCTGGCGGAAGCGGTTCAGTCCTGGCAGGCGCGCTCATTTCGGGGAGCCCACCGGCAGGGGAGCCCGCAAGAACAGGGCGCGGCCTTGAAGGGGGCCCGCCGGCACGCTCCTTCGGGCGTACCGCGCGGAGCGCGTTCTGAAGATCAGCGGCCGATTGAAATCGATCCTCGCGCGACTTCGCGAGCGCCTTGTCGACGATCTCGGCAAGCATCGACGGCACATCGGGACGGAGCTCATGCACCGGCCGATGCGGCGAGCTCAGGATCTGCACCAGGAGCGCGTTGTAGTTGCGCGCGTTGAACGGACGCTGGCCCGTCGCACACTCGTACAGGATCACCCCGGCTGCCCAGAGGTCCACCCGATGGTCGATCTTGCGCTCCCCACGGGCTTGCTCGGGCGCCATGTAGAACGGCGTCCCGGCTGCCGTGCCGTGGGAGGAGCCCGTCATGTCGATCGACGTCTCCTCGATGTCCTCCGCCTTCGAGATCCCGAAATCGAGCAGCTTCGGCGTCGGACGCATCCCCTCCCGGCGCACCAGGAAGATGTTGTCCGGCTTCATATCCCGGTGCACCACGCCCTTCTGGTGCGCCGCCGAGAGCGCCGTCATCACCTGAGCCATGACATCGATCAGGTCGTCAAAGGCGAGCGTGCCATCCCGCTTGAGCAGCTGCGCCAGCGTCTCGCCGCGGAGGCGCTCCATGATCAGGTACGGGCTTCCGTCGTCGAGCCGCCCCATGTCGTAGACCGCGCAAATGTTCGGGTGCCCGAGCGTCCCCGCGATCCGCGCCTCACGCCTCAGCCGCGAGATCGCCTCCCGATCCTGCGCCCGGCGCGGGTGGATCACCTTCACCGCGACCACCCGCCCCATCGCGACATGCTCGGCCTCGTAGACCTCGCCCATCCCACCCTCGCCGATGAAGCTCGTCACCTCGTACCGCTCGCCGATCAACCGGCCAATGAGGTTGCGCTTCGGCGCTGCCGCCGGCGCCGTCCCCGCGCGCACCGACGGAGGAGGAGGAGCCGCCGGGAGCTCCGGACGCAGCGGCTGGTTCACCGGAGGAGCCGCCGGCGCGATCCGTTGCCCAGGGTGAGGGAGCGCCGGTACAGCGCGCCCCACATTCCGAGGAGCAGGAGGCGCCGGGGGGATGGGAGCCCCCATCGGGACCGGGGGGACAGGGTCCAGCGATCGCTCGCGCGCCCGCTTGGGATCAGGCGGCGTAGCCGGGCGTCCCCGGGACGATTGCTCAGAGCTGGGCGATTGCACAGGCCGGCCCGTGGCGGGGCATACCGTCACCCATGGCTCGTGCGCCATCCTACAATGTTTGCAAAGCCCGTCGTTCACGAATTTCCCGGCTACGTTCGGCCATAATCGGCCCCCAAGCCACTCCAAAATGCCCGCTCGGATACAGTCTTCGCGCGCCCTCGCAGGCCGAGGCCGCTTATCTTCGCACGGCGGGCAACCTGCGGAGAACTTCGGCACAACCCCCGGAAGCTCCGGGGATGGATCAGCCCCGGCAGGGGTGGGCGGCGATTAGCCCCAGCTATCCTACCTCGCCCGACCTGGATTTTTCCCCAGACGGACGCAGGGTAACTCTTCGATTTCGTGCACCTTTCTGACTTTTCCCCGGCCTCCACAGGCCCTACTACGATGACCTTGATTGAAATTTATCTCCTTCATCTTCATCGTGCTCGTTTCTTTGCGCGCCCGGTCTGCACGCGGGCGCGGAGGGGGGCTCCTTTTCGCCACGCGGGCGGCGAACCCTGCTAAGAGGTTCCCGCGGCGTGGGGCCTGCCCCCGCTTTTCGCGCCGGAGATCGCCTCATGCACTCCCAGATGGATCTCGTCATCCCCAAGAAAGACCTCCTCCGGCTCGTCGCCCGCTGCCAGGGCGTGGCCGACAAAAAGAGCGCGATGCCCGCGCTCGCGAACATCCTGCTCGCGGCCGAGGGGAACGCCCTCCATGTCGCCGCGACCGATCTTTACCTCGCCGTCAGCGGGCAGACCAACGCCGACATCGCCACCGCCGGCTCCGTCGCCGTCCCCGCGAAAGATCTGCTCGAGCGCGTCAAGGCCATGCCCGACGGCCCGATCCAGATCATCGCCGGCGACAACGCGCAGACCACCCTGAAGGCCGTCGGCTCGCCGCGCCGCTACACGCTCCACGGCATGCCCGGGGCGGAGTTCCCGCAGCTCCCCAAGCCTTCGCCCGACGCGCCCTCGCTCGAGCTGCCGGTCGATCTGCTCGCGCTCCTGATCACCCGTACCCACTTCTCCATCTCCAGCGATGAGACGCGCCCCAACGTCAACAGCGGGCTGTTCGAGTGGTCCGGCGAGCGCGTCCGCCTCGTCTCCACCGACGGGCATCGGCTCTCGAAGATGGAAGCCACCGTCAGCGGCAGCTCCGCCACCGCCACGATGCTGATCCCGCTCAAGGCGATCGGCGAGCTTCGCCGCCTCGCCGACGACGCCAAGGCCGAGAAGGCCGGCGCCACGGTCACCATCACCCAGAGCGGTCCGAACGCGTTCTTCGGCGTGGCCGGGATGCAGTTCTCGGTGAAGCTCGTCGACGCGCAGTTCCCGCCCTACCAGCAGGTGATCCCGGCGATCTCCGAGCGCTCTCTCCGTGCCCCACGCCTCCAGCTCGCCGACGCGCTCCGCGCCGTCTCGCTCGCCGCGAGCGACCGCACCGGCGGCGTCAAGCTGTCGGTCTCGGCCAACACCCTGCGCATCACCAGCGAGAGCCCCGAGAGCGGGAACGGCTTTGACGAGCTCTCGGTCGATTACAGCGGCCCGGAGCTGACCATCGGCTTCAACGCCAAGTACTTCCTCGACGTCCTCGGCGCGATCGACGACGAGGAGGTCACCCTCGGCATCTCGGGCGAGCTCGACCCCGCCGTGGTCCGTCCCGCTACCGAGTCGAGCGAGCAGAGCTACATCGCTGTCGTGATGCCAATGCGTATTTGAGGCGATGCCGCGCCTGATCCTGGAGCGCCTGCGTGTTCGCGATCTGCGGAACCTCGCCTCGGTCGATCTGGAGCCCGCGCCCCGCGTCAACGTTGTCTCCGGAAGCAACGGGCATGGCAAGACCAGCCTCCTCGAGGCCATCTACTTTGCCGCCACTTCTCGTAGCTTCCGCACGCACCGCGCCGCCGAGCTGATCCGCCACGGCGCCACCGTCGGCAGCGCCCGCGCCCGGTTCCTGGAGGAGAGCGACGATATCGCGCCCCTCGCCCGCGAGCAGACAGCGGCGCTCGACGGCAAGACCTGCACCGTTCGCCTGGACGACAACCGCCCCCCTACCCTCGCCGAGTTTGCGACGCGCTCCCCGGTGATCGCGTTCCACCCGGAGGAGCTCGCGCTCTCCACCGGTCCGGCCCCTGCCCGCCGCACGCTGCTCGATCGGCTCGCGCTCTTCATGGATCCCACGAGCGCGGATCACCGTGCCCGGTATGCGCGCGCGCTCAAGGCCAGGCAACAGCTGCTCCGCAAGGCAGCGGGCTCATCCCTGGAGTCGGCCGAGATCGACGCCTTCGAGGTGCTCTGCGCCCGCCACGGCGCCGCGATGACCCGCGCCCGCGCCGCCGCTGTGGATGCCCTCGATCGCGAGCTGGTCTCCGCCTTCCAGCAGATCGCCGCCCCGGAGCTCACGCTCGAGGCCCGCTTCGAGCCGGGAGGCAGCGCCGACGCGGCCGTCGCCGCCGAGGAGCTCCGCCGCCGCCGCCCGCGCGATGCCTTCCGGCCGAGCGCCGGCTTCGGCCCCCACCGCGACGATCTCGGCCTCTACCTCGACGGGCACCCGGCGCGCATCGTCGGCTCGCAGGGGCAGCACCGGGCGCTCACGCTCGCGCTCAAGGCCGCGGAGACGGCGGCGATCGCGGCCGCGCGCGGGCTCGATCCAATCCTCCTCCTCGACGACGTCTCCAGCGAGCTCGATCGCGAGAGGACGGCCGCGCTCTTCACGTTCCTGAGCCTGACCCGGGGCCAGATCTTTCTCACCACCACCCGCCCGGAGCTGATCGTCACCCCCGGGATCCAGGGTTCAGATCGGCGCGATTTTCTGGTCGCGTCCGGCCGCCTCGAGCCGCTGTCGTAGTCGGCGCGGACAACCCGACAAAACTCGCTCCAAAAAGGCCTCCGGAGCGCGGTGAAAGCCTTGCCGGGAGAGGGTAAAAGAGCTATATTCCCGCGTCCTCAAACGGCGCCTCAAGAGCCCGGTTCCGATGGGGCCGGACCAGGCTTTGCCGGTCCTCGAAGCCGCTGAATCTTCGGGGTCCGAAAAAGGTCTTCTCCACGAGTCTCCGTTCTGTTTGGAGCCGCGAAGCTGCCGTCTAGCTGCCCTCGACGGTGGGCCGCCAGCGCGGGCGGCCCACCCCTCAACCAGGATCCCGAATGACCGACACGACCAACGCGATCCTCCCGAACGACACCTCTCGTCTCAGTTACGACGAGAACAGCATCACGGCCCTCGAAGGGCTCGAGGCGGTCCGCAAGCGCCCGGGCATGTACATCGGCGACGTGCACGACGGCTCGGGGCTGCACCACCTGGTGTGGGAAGCGGTCGACAACGCGGTCGATGAGCACCTCGCCGGCGCCTGCACCGAGATCGCGGTGACCGTCCATTTTGACGGCTCCATCTCGGTCGAGGACAACGGTCGAGGCATCCCGGTCGGCATGCACTCGAAGGGCGTGAGCGCGGCCGAGGTCGTGATGACGGTGCTGCACGCCGGCGGCAAGTTCGACAACTCCAGCTACAAGGTGTCGGCCGGGCTCCACGGCGTCGGCGTCAGCGCCGTCAACGCTGTGTCGGAGTTCCTGCGCCTGGAGGTCAAGCGCGAGGGCAACGTGTGGCTCCAGGAGTACGAGCGCGGCGTCCCGCGCTTCCCGCTGCGTGTGATCGGCGAGACCGACGCGACCGGCACCAAGATCACGTTCAAGCCCGATACCCATATCTTCACCGCCACCGAGTTCAACTTCGACATGCTCGCGAGCCGCCTGCGCGAGCTGGCGTTCCTCAACGCCGGTCTGGTCATCCGCCTGGAAGATCAGCGGCCGGACGGGAAGTCGGACTCGTATGTGTACCGCGGGGGCATCGCCGAGTTCGTCGCGCTGCTCAACAAGACCAAGGAGCCCGTCCACGACACGGTGATCGCCTTCATCGTGCAAGACGCGGTGCAGAGCGACGGAGCCGCAGGGGCCAAGGGGTCGAACCCGCCTCCGCCAACCTCGCCGCCGATCACGGTCGAGGTCGCGATGCAGTGGAACTCGTCGTATACCGAGTCGATCTACTGTTACACCAACAACGTCCACAACAAGGACGGCGGGACGCACCTCACCGGGCTCCGCGCGGCGCTGACGAAGACCATCAACAACTACGGCTCCGAGCACAACCTCTTCAAGGACCTGAAGCAGGGCCTCCAGGGGGAGGACGTGCGCGAGGGGCTCACCTGCGTCCTCAGCATCAAGCACCCGGATCCGTCGTTCGACTCGCAGACGAAGTCAAAGCTCGTGTCGAGCGAGGTCAAGGGCATCGTGGAGGCGGCCGTCGCCGACAAGCTCGGCCAGCATTTCGAGGAGAACCCGCCCAACGCCAAGAAGATCATCGAGAAGGCCGTGGTCGCCGCGAAGGCGCGCGAGGCGGCCCGCAAGGCGCGCGAGGTGATCCGCAAGGGCTCGCTCGACGTCACCTCGCTGTCGGGCAAGCTCGCCGACTGCCAGTCGAAGGACCCCGAGAAGAGCGAGATTTACATCGTCGAGGGCGAGAGCGCCGGCGGCAGCGCCAAGATGGGGCGCGACCGGCATTTTCAGGCCATCCTCCCGCTCAAGGGAAAGATCCTCAACGTCGAGCGCGCCCGGCTCGACCGGATGCTGAGCTCGGCGGAGGTGGGCACCCTGATCACCGCGCTCGGTTGCGGCATCAACGACGCGGGCGGCTTCGAGATCGACAAGCTCCGCTACCAGAAGATCATCCTGATGACCGACGCCGACGTCGACGGGTCGCACATCCGGACGCTGTTGCTCACGTTCTTCTTCCGGCAGATGCCGGAGGTGATGGAGAAGGGCTACCTCTTCATCGCCCAGCCGCCGCTCTACCGCGTGCGCAAGGGCAAGAAGGACCTCTACCTGAAGGACCAGCAGGCGCTCGACGATCACCTCATCGAGAACGCGGTCGACGATCTCGCGGTAGGGTCCGCCGCCGTCCCCCAGAAGCGGGTGACCGGGGCTCCGCTCCAGGCGCTCGCCAAGCAGCTCAAGCGCTTCCGCGCGGTGATCTCGAACCTCGACAAGCGCTGCGACGGCCGCGTCGTCGCCGCGGTGATCCGCGCGACCGGCCTCGAGCGCGACCATCTCCGCGACGAGGCCAAGGTGACGGAGGCCTGCGCAAAGCTCCGGGACTACCTCGCGGCGCGCTACCCGGATCTCTTCCCGCTGACGATCGCGGCCCCGCTGGAGCCCGAGCGCGGCGCCCGGCGAATCGAGGTCGTGCCGCGCCCGGGCGCGAACGCGCGGAGGAGCGTGATCGACTGGAACCTCTTGGGCTCGGCCGAGTACCACGAGGCGCTCGACATCGAGAAGACGCTCGCCATCCTGGCCGGCCCGGCGCCCTACCTGGGGATCTCGCGCGGCGTCGAGGATCCCATCGAGAACAGCGAGGCGCTGATCGAGTACCTCGACCTTCGCGGCAAGAAGGGCATCTCCATCAGCCGCTACAAGGGCCTGGGCGAGATGAACGCCGACGAGCTCTGGGAGACGACGATGAACCCCGACGCCCGCACGCTGCTCCAGGTGCGCATCGACGACGCGGTGAAGACCGACGAGCTCTTCACCATCCTGATGGGCGATCAGGTCGAGCCGCGCCGCCAGTTCATCGAGCAGAACGCGCTCAACGTGAAAAACCTCGATATTTAGTTTTTGTCTCGATGGGGGCCGCGAGCGGCCCCCATACCCCCAAGGGGGCTTTGCCCCCTCCCCGCGCGCGGGGGCCCTCCCCCATCGCTTCGAGGAGCCTCCTCCCGACACTCCACACAGTACGGAGCTCAGGCCAGGTGGTGGACCACCGCGGCGGCGATCCACTTCCAGTCGACGACGTTGCCGATCCGGTGCGCCGGGCGGGGCTGATTGTTCATGATCGCGACGAGCTCCCAGTAGCGCGCCGCGCGCGGATCGTGGCTCGCGAAGCGATCATGGATGCTCCGCTTCATCGCGTCGTCGGCGGGGCGGCCGCTCGCCTTCGCGAGGCCGTCGACGTAGCCCAGGGCGACCTTTCGGCCTTCGTCCGACTCCGGGGAAAGACCGAGCTCCCGCGCCTGCGCGGCGGCGCGCGCGGTGTCTTCGTTCGCTTGCTGGAGCAGCGGCATGTCGATCTTGCGATCCCAGACCTCCTTGGCGCTCGATCGGAGCCGCTCGACGAACGTCGGATCGGCGACGAGCTCGGCGAGCTCGATCCACGCGTCGAGCTGCGCCGGCGTCGGCTGATCGGGCAGCTTCGGCGCGCTCGCCTCGATCATCTTGCGCTTCCACGCCTCGTCGACAGGGATCCCTTCGGCGACGCGCGCATAGAAGTTTTCGATCACAGCCCTTCGCTCTTCGTTGGTCAGTCGGGTCACGGCGGATAGCCTCCTCACGTCGTCTTCGTCCGGCTCGTTCGATCGCAGCGCCGCGCGAAGCGCCGCCGCGATGCGATGCAGCGACGCGACGTGGGCTTCGACAGCGGCGAGGCGGAGGCGCAGCGCGTCCGCGAGCGACATGTCGCGGCGCAGCACCTTCTTGATGGCGTCGAGGCCGAGCCCAGCCTCACGCAGCGTGCGCACGAGGTCGAGGCGCACGTGCGCCTCGGCCGCGTACAGGCGATAGCCGCTCGCGGACCGGTCCGCGGGCGGCAAGAGGCCCTCGTCGGACCAGAACCGCAGCGTCTTCACCGGGATCCCGGTGCGACGCGACAGCTCGCCGATGGTGAGGCGTTCCTTCGCCATGCCCGTACCGTGAGGTCTCCAGCTACAGGAGAGTCAAGGCAAGGAAGAACGAAATGTTGCGGGCGATGGATGGACGGCCGAGGGCGCCTCGGGCGATGTGCTTCATGGCAAGCCCCTTGCCTGCCTGATGGGTCGCCTTAGTTTCCGAGGAGCCATGCGACCTGACAAGATGACGACCAAGGCCCAGGAGGCCGTGCGTTCGGCCGCTGATTTCGCCAGCCGGCGAGGCAACCCCGAGCTTTATCCGGAGCACCTCGTCCGCTCGATCATCGACCAGGAGGGCGGCGTCGGCGGCCCGCTCGTGCAGAAAGCAGGGGCGGATCCGGCGAACATTTTGCGCCTGCTCGACGCAAAGATCGAGGCCTTCCCCCGCGTCAGCGGCGGGGCCGAGCCCACCCTGTCGCGCCGCGTGAACGCGGTCCTGCAGAAGGCGGAAGACGAGATGAAGGCCCTCAAGGACGACTTCATCTCCACCGAGCATCTGCTGCTCGCCGCCTCCAAGGTGGACCGCGAGATCCAGTCGATCTTCGAGAAGGCCGGCCTCACCCACGACAAGATCCTTCATGCGCTCGCCGCCGTGCGTGGCAACCAGCGCGTCACCGATCGCGATCCCGAAGGGAAATTCCAGGCCCTCGAGAAGTACACGCGCGACCTGACCGCCCTCGCCCGCGCCGACAAGATCGATCCGGTGATCGGCCGCGACGAGGAGATCCGCCGGGTGATCCAGGTGCTGTCGCGGCGCACCAAGAACAACCCCGTGCTGATCGGCGAACCGGGCGTCGGCAAGACGGCGATCGTCGAGGGGATCGCCCAGCGCATCGTGCACGGCGACGTGCCCGAGTCGCTGAAGGACAAGCAGCTCGTGGCGCTCGATCTCGCGGCGATGGTCGCCGGCTCGAAATTCCGCGGCGAGTTCGAGGACAGGCTGAAGGCCGTCCTCAAGGAGATCGAGGGCGCGGGGGGGAGGATCATCCTCTTCATCGACGAGCTCCACACGCTGGTGGGCGCCGGCGCGGCCGAGGGCGCGATGGACGCGGCCAACATGCTCAAGCCCGCGCTCGCCCGCGGCGAGCTGCGCTGCATCGGCGCGACCACGCTCGACGAGTACCGGAAGCGCATCGAGAAGGACGCCGCCCTCGAGCGCCGCTTCCAGCAGGTGCTCGTGGCGCAGCCGACGGTGGAGGATACGATCTCGATCCTGCGCGGCATCAGCAGGAAATACGAGGTGCACCACGGCATCCGCATCCAGGACGCCGCGCTCGTGGCCGCCGCGGTGCTCTCGAACCGCTACATCACCGAGCGCTTCCTGCCCGACAAGGCGATCGATCTGATCGACGAGGCCGCCTCGAAGATCCGGATGGAGATCGACAGCCTGCCGATCCCGATCGACGAGGTGGAGCGCAACCTGGTGAAGCTCCAGATCGAGGAGCAGGCGCTCAAGCGCGAGAGCGACAAGCAGAGCAAGGCCCGGCTGGAGGATGTGCGCCGCGAGATCGCCGAGCTGCAGACGAAGCGCGACGGCATGCGCGCGCAGTGGATGCGCGAGAAGGAGCTGATCAAGGAGCTGCGCGAGATCCAGCCGAAGATCGAGGAGATGCGGCTGGAGGAGGAGCGCGCCCAGCGCACGGGCAACCTCGGTAAGGCGGCCGAGATCCACTACGGCAAGATCCCCGAGCTGCAGAAGAAGCTCGAGGCGGTGCGGCAGACGCTCGGGCAGGTGCAGTCGAGGCAGAGCTACCTGAAGGAGGAGGTGACAGAGGAGGACATCGCCGGCGTCATCTCGAAGTGGACGGGCATCCCGGTGTCGAAGATGCTCCAGAGCGAGATGCAGAAGCTGCTCCGCCTGGAGCAGGAGCTCGCCAAGCGCGTGGTGGGCCAGGAAGACGCGCTCCGCACGGTGGCGAACTCGATCCGGCGCTCGCGCGCGGGGCTCGGCGACGAGCGGCGGCCGATCGGGTCGTTCTTGTTCCTCGGGCCGACCGGCGTCGGCAAGACGGAGCTGGCGCGCGCCCTGGCGGAGTTCTTGTTCGACGACGAGCGCGCGATGGTGCGCCTCGACATGAGCGAGTACGGCGAGCGGCACGCGGTGGCGCGGCTGATCGGCGCGCCGCCCGGGTACGTCGGCTACGAGGAGGGCGGCCAGCTCACGGAGCCGGTGCGCCGCCGGCCGTACAGCGTGGTGCTGTTCGACGAGATCGAGAAGGCGCACCCGGACATCTGGAACACGCTGCTCCAGGTGCTCGACGACGGGCGGCTGACGGACGGGCAAGGGCACACGGTGGATTTCAAGAACACGATCCTGATCCTGACCTCGAACCTCGGTACGCCGGCGGCCGCGGCGATCGAGGAGAAAGCCGGTCTGTCGCCGGAGGACAAGGCGGAGCTCGTACGGCGCGTGGTGCTGGAGGAGGTGCGCAAGAGCTTCCGCCCCGAGTTCCTGAACCGGCTCGACGATCTGACGGTGTTCCGCCGCCTGACGCGCGATCAGATGACGAGCATCGTGGACATCCAGCTCAAGCTGTTCGAGAAGCGCCTGGTGCGGCGTGGGCTCGGGCTCACGATCACGCAGCCAGCGAAGGAGTTCCTGGTCGAGCAGGGCTGGGATCCGCAGTACGGCGCGCGGCCGCTGAAGCGGGCGATCCAGCGTTACGTGGAGGACGAGCTGGCGAAGCGGCTGCTCGGCGGCGAGTTCACCCAGGGGGACGTGGTGACGGTCGGGAAGGGCAGCGACGGGCTGACGTTCGGCAAGACGCAGCTCAACTGAGAGCCTCAGGGCATCTTGGCGACCTTCATCACGCTGCCGTTGTGGTTGGACGCGAAATTGGTCCAGTAGAGGAACCCGGCGTCGGCAGCGAGCCCGAGGGGGCCCTTCTGCTGGTTCGCCAGGACCACGACCGGGCCGCCCGCCTTCGGCATGGATCTGATGGTGGCGCCGCAGGGCCCGCCGGCGGCGAAGTACACGTTCACGTCGTCGAGGACCACGGACCCCACGCCGGAGAGCCCAGGCACCAGCGTCTCGACCGGGCCGCCGGCCTTTGGAACGCGGCGGAGCGCAGCGCTGTCGGGCGGAGCCATGAACGGCAGCGCGTCCCCAAAGTAGACGTACGTCTCGTCGACGGCGAGGCCCACGGGCAAGCTCGCGGCCGTAAGCTTCTTCGCGCCTCCTCCCCCGGCCGGCAGATAGCCGACGTACCCGTCGCTGGAACCCGACTGGTAGACCGTGAAGTAGACGCCTGTGGCATCGGGGGCGATGGCGGAGATATAGCCGAGACTGTCGAGGAGGGGGTGTTCCGTCACCGTACCGCCGCCGACAGGGATGCTGAAGATCATCTTCTTCTTGTTGATGTCCGTGCTGAAGCCTGCCCAGTAGAGGATGCCCCCATGGACGCCGAGCGTCTGCGGGAAATCGGTCGCTTCGATCCCCGCATCGGTGAGCTTCACGGGCACACCGCCCGAGAGAGGCATTCGCCATATCCCGCCGTTGCCGAGAGCCACCGTGTTCCAGTACAGATAGGCGCCGTCGTTGGTCATGGACTCGACTTGCCACGTCGACATGAATTTCATGTCGTTCCCGACGAGCTCGGTGATCGCGCCCCCGTTCTTGCCGACCTTCAAGAGGACTTCATCGAACATCGGTGTCCAGTAGACGCTGTTCGCGTCCACGGTGATCCCGACCGGGAGCCCCTGGTTCGAGGCGAGCTCGATTGGATTTCCGATGACGGCCGGGCAGCCGTTCATGCCCCCTTCCCCGCCGGTGCCCGCGGCGCTGCTCCCGCCCCCCGTCCCGCCGGTGCCGGAGCCCGTGGCATTGGCGGTGCTCGTGGCTTCGGCGGTGCTCGTGGCGCCGCCTTCGCCCGTGCTGCTCGTCGAGCTGCCGCCGGAGCCGCCGCCGAGATCTTGTTTCAGATCGCAGCCTGTCAAGGAGAGGGTCGTCAACGTGGCAAGCGCAAGCAACAGTCGCATGGATCCTCCGGTCGCTCCGGGCTCGATTGACCCGGTCACCTGGGGGATTGCGCCGGCTTTGGTCGCTCCGTCACGGAATCGTCCTCGAGCGTCGCGTCGACGGCCGGACGAAGGAAACTCTTCGGGAACCGCGCGCGGAACCGCTCGGCGCGGGCCCGCGCCTCCGCGCTTCGGCCGGCGATCTGGAGCGCCTGAATCCAGAGCGCCTCGCGCTCCTCGGCCAGCCGGCCTCGAGGAAACTCCGCGGCGTGGCGCTCGAGCGCCGCGAGCGCCGCCGCCCCTTGCCCGCGGCCCACAGCGTTGCGCGCGACCTCGAGCACCGCCCGCTCGGCGGCGAGATCGACGTCCTTCCCAGGAGCTCGACCGGGCGCGTCCGAGGAGGCGCGCGCCGGCGCGCTCGCGCTCGCGGGCGGAGGTGAAACGTCCTGAGCCTCGTGCGCCGAGGCGCCGGCCAAGGGCGGGAGGGCAGAAGGCAGCGGCGCGGTGACGAAGACCGGCACTTGAATGATCTGCGGTGGAGATGCAGGGCGGAGGCCCGCGACAGCGCCTGCCCCGGCAGCGGCGCCGAACAGGAAGGCGACGAGCGCGAGCGGCTTCCCCGTGAGGCCCGCGACAGCGCGGGCGGGGCCTCCACCTCCACTGCTCGGAGCGCCGCCGTTGCCTCCTCCAGAGCTGCCGGGACCTCCGAGGCCGAGCGTCCGCTCCACCCGCGTGAGGATGCGCGCCTTCACCTCGCCGTCGGCCGGGAGGATCTCGCGCTCGGCGTCGAGCAAGGACGCAAGATCGGGATCGAGCGGGTCCAGTTGGTCGTCGCTCATGGTCACCTTCGCCTGAGCCGCAGGCGTTGCACCGCGGCCTTGAAGTCCTCGCGGGCCAGACGCAGGCGCGAGTACGCGGTGTTGAGGGGGATGCCCAGGGAGTGCGCGATCTCGGGGACCGTCGTACCGTCCAGATCGTGCATCACGAAGACGGCACGCCGATCCAGCTCGACGGCGTCGAGCGCCTCGATCACGAGCGCGCGATCCTGGTGCAGCGACAACCGCTGGTCCGGGAGCGGCACGTCGTCCGCCACGCCAGAGGCCTCCTCGCTACCGAGCACCTCGAGCTTGTTGCGCGCGAGCCGCCGATGCGCCGCCGCGATGCGCAGAGCGACACCGAACAACCACGGACGAATGGGGCGCGTTGGATCGTAGTCGGCGAGGCGGCGGTAGACCGTGACGAAGACCTCGTGCGTCAGATCCTCGAGATCCGCGCCCCGGATGCCGAGCCGCCGCAGCGAGCGTAATACATAGGTGAAATGCTCCTCAAAGAGCGCACGGAAAGCCGCCCGATCGAGGGCCGGCGGCGGGGATTCGTGCGCTGGAGGAGCCTCCACAGCCGGGTCTTGCGGCGGCGTGCCCCGATCCGTCACGGAAACGACCAGGCGAGACCAGCGCCCAACGCGCCGCTGATCGGGGGCGTTGTCCAGACAGGGAGGCCGTCCAGCTCGAGGGTGGTGCGGGTCAGCCCGCCGAGGAGGTCGGCGTGGATGCGCGCGGAGAGCTCGGAGACCAGAGGGACCTCGACCCCGATGCGGGCGCCGAGCGCCGCGAAGGGGGTGGTGACCTGCGCCGGGCGCGTCACGCCTTCGCTCGATCCCGCGAGGGCGCCCGCGGAGACGAGCGCGCAGCCAACGATCATCGAGCGATGGAAGCAGGGCGCGAGCGTGCCCAGGAGCAGCGCCGAGCTGACCGTGCCCCCGCTCGCCGTGCGTTTCGCAGCAGGGAGATCGGCCCGCCCTTCGAGGGCTATCGACAGCGCACCCCGCCGCACCCCGCCGTGAAGGGTGACGCCGAACGCGGCACGAGGCGCGGTGCCGAGGGTGCCGAGCGCACCGAGCCCGACGTGCGCCACAACAGGTGTGGACGGGCTCGACGAAGGTGCTCGAGGGGTGGGAGCGAGACTCTTGCTGACCGTTGCGGAGGTCGGGGGCGGCGGGGCCGATGCTGGAGGCGGCGGCGGGGCCGATGCTGGAGGCGGCGGCGGGGCCGGTGCTGGAGGCGGCAACGAAGGCGGAGGCGAAGGTGGAAGCGGGGGTGGCGCCGCCACTTCGGGCACGGGGCGCGCCGCGCTTCGGGGATCGACGGCGATGCTGATGGCGAGCGCCACCGACGACGCGAGCTCGGTGCAGTCGCCCTCGCGCGAGGTGATCTCGCGCGATCCGGTGACCTCGCCCGATGCGGCGCGGAGCTCGATCTGCGCGTGCATCTGGTGACCTCGACGTGAGAGCGCCGCCGCCACGGTAGTCTGCGCGCCTTCCTCGAATGGCTCGTAACCGAGGCGCGCCGATACGGCGGCCCGGAGCTCGTCCGGGGTCGGGCAATGATCCGCTCCGGCTCCGCGCGTGTACACGAGGCGCACCGTCCTGGGAGACGGCGGCGGGAGCTCGGCCCGCGCGACCGTCGCTGCCAGCGTCATCAGCGCAACGGCGCCGATCGCTGGGGCGGCGGAAGGAATCAACTGAGGCCGGCCGCGATCCGCCGCAGCAACTGGAGCCCAGCGTAGGCCGCGGCGAGCTGCACCTCGTCGCGGTCGCCGGTGAACGTCGCCTCCGCCACCACCGTGCCGCCCGGGTGTGCAACCGCCGAGTACACAAGCCCCACCGGCTTCTGCGCGGTCCCCCCGGTGGGCCCTGCGATCCCCGTCACCGCGAGCCCCACCTCGCACTCGCAGAGCCTGCGCGCGCCTTCGGCCATCTCGGCCGCCACCTCGGCCGAGACCGCACCGTGGCCGCGGAGCGTGTCCTCGAACACCCCGAGCAGCCGGCTCTTCGCGCTGTTGGCGTAGGTCACCGCGCCGCCGACCAGGTAGTCGCTCGCCGGGTAGCCGGTGAGCAGGTGCAGGATAAGCCCACCCGTGCACGACTCCGCCACCGCGAGCCGCCAGCCGCGGCCGCGCACCGCGCGCGCCACGATCTCCGGGAACGACTCGTCGCCCAGACCGTAGACCACGCTCCCGAGCCGCGCGCGCACGTCGTCCGCGGCCTTGAGCGCCGCCTCGCGCGCGAGCGGCTGCGAGCTCGAGCGCGCATGAACCTTGACGTCGACCTCGGGGAACTGAATCCGGTAGCCAAGCGTCACGCCCTCGTGCGCCGCCTCGATACCCTCGAGCGCCTGGCCGATCGACGACTCCGCGAGCCCATACGTGCGCAGGCGGACCTGAAACGCGTTGTTCGGTGCCGTCGGCCGGACGCGCGGCAGCACCTGCTCGAGGAACATTCGCTTCATCTCGCTGGGCACGCCGGGCAAGAAGAACAGCGGCGTCTCCCCGAGCTCCATGGAGAAGCCGGGCGCCGTCCCGATCGGGTTGCCGAGCGGCGAGGCGCACGCGGGGAGGTCGGCCTGCTTCTCGTGGCCGGCGTTCAGCGTCTTGCCGCGCCCCTCGACCCTCCTCCGGATCGCCAGGAGCGCGCTCTCGTCGCGCGCGAGCGGGACACCCGCGGCGTGCGCGGCGGCGGCGGCGGTGAGATCGTCGGTCGTCGGCCCGAGCCCGCCGGTGACGACGACAAGCCGGAAGCGGCCGGCGAGGCGGCGGACCGCCTGGGAGATCGGCTCCAGATCATCGGGCACGACCTCGGCCGCGGCGACGTTGAAGCCGGAGGCGGTGAGCTCGGCAGCGAGCCACGAGGCGTTCGTGTTGACGATCTCGCCGCGGGTGAGCTCGGTACCGATCGATAGGAGAGCCACGGTCATGGCTTGACGCCCGTGTAGGTCTTCTGGAGGTCTTCCTCGGCGGCCTGGTAGTGCTGATCGTAGTAGCTCTTCACCTTCTGTGGATCGAACGTCAAAAACGTCCCTCCGGACTCGAAGTGCTGGAAGAACACCTTGCCGATCGCGTACGTCGAGGCGCCCGCGAGCACCGGGACGCTGAACGCGCCGAAGAGTTGACCTATCACCGGGATGGCCTTCACCACGCTCGCCGCGGTCACCGAGAAGCTGCCGCCGGCGAGCGAGGCGATGAGTGATCTCCCCTGTTCGTCGGAGAACTGGATGTCGTCGTAGAGCCCCGAGAGACTCCTGAGCATCTGAAGCTGAACGCCGGTGACGAGCGCGATGTCCAGGATGGGAAGAGGTACGAAGCCGGCGCCGGCGGCGCCCAGCATGTAGTTCCGGATGATCTTGTCGGCCTCCGCCGTGCGTTCCGTCGTCATGGCGAACCAGCCTTTCTCACTCGATGAACTTCCAGTCTTCGACGTAGTTGCCCACGATGTACTTCGGGTAGCCGGCGTCAGCGCGGTAGTTGGTGATATCGTAGCGGATGTGCTGATCTTCCTTGAAGAAGTACACCTTGCCACCCCCCCAGTACACCGCGGCGTTGATGCGATCGAACGTCACCCCCACCCACCTCTTGCTGACCATCTCCGGGTAGCCCTCCGCGACGCGGCCCTTCGCCCAGTCGAAGCGGACATAGCGGTTGCCCGAGAAGAAATAGATCGTATCGCTCCCGGTCGACAGCGCTGCGTCGATCCGCTCGAAGGGTATCCCCGGCCACTCCTCGGAGATAAGTTTGGGGTAACCCTTGTCCACGGTTGGATTTCCCTCGTCGATGAAGGTGATGTCGATACGAAGACAGAGATTTTGCCGGAAGAACCAGATCTTGTGGTCCAAACCCTCCTTGGTCCGGGAGACCAGGCCCTTCCCGCTCAGCGCGGAGTCGATCCGCTCGAACCCACGGTCGCTGAGCTCTGGCAGGGCCTTGACGAGCAAGCCCTGCGTCCCGATGGACCCATCGCTCCTGACGTATTCGAAGTAGCTGTTCCCGCGCACGAACCAGAGGTTGGGGCCAATCTCGAACACCGCCGCGAGCGTGGTGAACGTGACCTCCGCCTTGTAGGCGTCCTGGAGCGCCCTGGCCTTCTTGGGGTTCTTGACCAGCGTCCAGATGCCCGCCACCTCCATATCGATCGTCTCGGGTTTGTCCTTGATGGTCCCCAGCCAATCGTTGTACTTGGCCTCGTCGAGCGAGCTCATCGAAGCGAGCTTCACCTTGTCGCCGCCCTGCCCGAAGGTTGTGGTCTGCGAGCTCTGCCGGAGCTGGTCCCGCGACCGCTGGAGCTGCGAGTTGCTATCGGCGCTCCCGAGCGGGCTGAAGCTCGCCTTGATGCCCGCCTTGATGTCTTCCTGGCTGAGGCTCGTCGACTTGAGCACGGTGACGACCAGCGTGGCCCGGCCGCCGACCCAGGCCCGCAGCACGACGTGGGAGCCCACCCGGTTGAAGAACTCCTCGTAGATCGCGCGATCCTTTGCGTCGAATTTTTCCGGGATACCGCTGGGATCCTCGAGGTCCTTGGCGAACGTCCCGGTGTCGGACACGTAGGCGGACCACAGGGGGACGAACGAGACCCGGATCGCGTAATAGGCGTCCTGCTCGGAGCGCAGATGGCTGTTCTGGCTGCCGCTGGCGTTGATGCTGAACGACGCGCCGCTCGCCAGAACGTTCGAGTCAACGGACAGGATCTTCTCGAGGCGGTCGTAGGACTCCTCGATGATCACCTGGTTCAGGGCCTGGTTCGACGGCAGCTGCGGGCTGTCGTCGATGGCATAGCCGCTGGGGATGGAGTAGTCCTTTCCGGTCGAAAGGAGGTTGACGGAGCGGGGGTCTTCCCGCTTGAAGAGGACCTGGGTCAGCTTGTAGGATTGATAGGGCCGCAGGTAAATGCCGCGCCCCACGGCGTCCATGCCGGGAAACAGGGGCGGGTCGGGAGGATCAGCCATGGCGCGACTCTGCGCTGAGCCAAGGGCGAGCGCAAGAGGGACGGCTCGCTCCGATCAGGGCATCGCCTGGTAGGCGCACCGGAAGCCGATCTCGGCCGATCGGGTCTCGACCTTCACCAAGCGCCGCTGCCACGCTCGCAGCTCGGTCGCCACCTCGTCCCGGAAAGAGCCGCCGCGAACCTCGGTCAACGGCGCGTTTGGCTCCGGGGGGAGCGTCCATTCGGCCACGTTGCCCGCGAGATCCAGCACTCCTTCGGGCGAGGCGCCGTCGGGGTGCGAGCCGGCGAGCTCCGGGCCCACCGCGCCCCGGCCGCACGGGCCGACCACGAGGCCCCAGGCGGCGCGCCGGCACACAGCGCCGGTGTCGCCCCAGGCGTAGCGCCGGCTCCCGGCTCCCGCCGCCGCAAACGCGAGCTGATCGCGCGTGGGGAGCGCGCCGCTCGCCCAGCGGCAGAAAATCCCGGCCTCCGCCAGCGTCACCCCGCTGACGGCGCGCCCCGGCTCCCCGCTGAGCGGGAGCACCGGGCAGGCGCTCGCGGCCGTGCACGAGGCCCAGCGCTGCTCGGTGACCTCGAGGGCATCGATCGCAAACGATGCGATCCGCGTCTCGTACGGGACCACGACCCCTTGCGCCTCCCAGTCGCCCGGGCCGACGTGGAGCACGCCGCCCTGAAGCGGAACCGGGAAGCTCGCCTTGAGGCACCCGGTGGGGAGCGCCTTCATCCCGGGCGCGCAGGCCCGAGGCGCGCCGGCGCAGCGATCGCCTTCGAGGTGCTGCCCCGCCCCGCAGCAGCGCGGGCCGAGCGCGATCATCCCCGCAGCGCAGCGCGCCGGCGGCTCGGCCCCCCGGCTCGCGAGCAGCACCACGCCCGCGATCAGCGCCGCCGCGGCGATCGAGCCGAGGATCGCGACGCGGCGACGATTCACGCCGAGGGTCTGGGGGCAGCGCCCCCATCGTCAGAAAAACTGGCCACGGTGGCGCGCAGCGTCCCGATCTCGGCGACGGCGATCTCGAGCACATCGCCCGCCTGGAGCGGCCCCACCCCGGAGGGCGTGCCCGTGACCAGCAGATCCCCCGGCTCGAGCGTCATCACCCGGCTCGTGTACGCGATGAGCTCGGCCACCGGGAAGATCATGTCCGCCGTGGAGCCGCTTTGCTTGAGCGCGCCGTTCACATGGCAGGTGATCGCGAGCGCCTGCGGGGCGAGCCCCGTCACCACCACGGGGCCCACGGGGCAGAACGTGTCCATCCCCTTGGCGCGGGTCCACTGGCCGTCCTTCTTCTGCAAATCGCGCGCGGTGATGTCGCCCGCCAGCGTCAGCCCGAAGACATGGCCCATCGCGTCCGCCGCGCTCACCCGGCGCGCCCGCCGGCCGATCACCACCGCGACCTCGGCCTCGTGATCGACCCGCTGCGAGATCTCCTTTGGCGGCAGCTCGATCGTGCCCTCCGGATCCAGCAGCGCCGACGGCGGCTTGAAGAACAGCAGCGGCTCGGGAGGCACCTCGTTGCCGAGCTCGCCCGCGTGCGCGCGGTAGTTGCGCCCGACGCAGACGATCTTCGTCGGCGTCACCGGCGCGAGCAGGCGCGCGCCCTCGGCCGGAAATGCGATCACCTCGCCCGTCTCCTCGCCGCCGGCCCAGGGCGCGCCGGTGAGGAGGCGCGCCGCGCCGCCCTCGAGCAAGGCGAACACCTGCCGCTCCCCCAGCGCGAGCCGCGCGTACCGCCTCGTCGCTGTCATACCGTCTCCTCGGTGGGCTGACGGCGCTTGCGCGCGGCCGCCCTCGCCTCGCGCGCGCGGTCGAGCCGCTCCACGATCCGCGCCAGCGCGTCGAGCAGCGCGCCGCGCAGCCGCGCGTACGTCTTCGGGCCGATTTCGCCGCTCCGGTGGGCGCGCTCGAGCGTCACGATCTCCGCCAGCAACGCCTCCTTCGCCTCGAGCAGATCGGCCCGCTCGTCCTCGTCGAGCGTGCCGTCCTCGCGCCGCTGCGCGAAGTAGCCGATCCCCGCCGTGAGCGCGCCGACGGCGAGCAGCACCGCGATCCACCGCCCTGCTCCCGGCGTCGGCAGGCCGGAGAGGGTGATCACGAGCTCCTTCACCCCGCCATCCATGCGCGGCGTCTGCTTCTCGGTCACCAGCAGCCGCTTGCCGTCGCGCGACGTCTTCTCGGGGGGCGGGAAGCCGGCCACGTCGAGCACCATCGACTTCGACGACTCCGCCATCACCCGCACCTGGGCCACGTGCGGAGGCATCTCGATCGTGATCGACTGCGCCGACAGCTCGTCGAGCGGCACCTGGTAGCGGAAATCGAGGTCGTGACGGCCGGGCGTGAACGTGCCGCGCAGCGCCGCGCCCGCGCCGGAGACCTCCTCCACGCGCGCGCCGCTCTGCGCCTCCTGCTTGTTGAACGCCTTGAAGCCCTTCGGCAGATCGAAGCGCTCGTCCGGCACCCAGGCCACCGGATCGAGGTTGTAATAGATGAAGAGCTGCTCCACCTGGATCGCGTCCTCCTTCAGCGCCAGGTACACCACGGCCTGCGCGCCGGCGTGGATCTGCTCGATGTTCGAGGTCGAGTCGTAGACGTGGAGGAACACGCGCTTGCCCGCTTTGTCGTTGAGCGGGAAGCGCGGCACCGAGAACTTCGCCGCCCCGCGCGCCGCGCCCACCGAGTACGTCGTCCCCGAGCCGACGGTGAGCCCGTCAAAGCGCGTGGTGCCGTCCTCCCCGACCACGCGCCGGGTGATCTTCTCGGGCGCCTCGCCCTTCGCCACGGTGTTGAAGATCGCGCTGAGCGCGATCTCCGCGCCGGCGATCGGTTTGTCCTGCGCGTCGCGCAGCATCACCACGATGGTTCCCACGGGCAGCGCGGTGTCCTCCTGCGAGCCGTCCGGCGGCGGCTCGAAGAAGCGCGGCTGGCCCTCCGCGCGCGGGCTGCCGCCGTGTGGGTTATTGCCATGCGGGTTGGGCGGGGCCATCTCATCGCCTTCGCCGTCGTCGTCGCCCTCGCCTTCGGGCATCGGAGGGTGACCGGGCGGCAGCCCTTGCCCGAGCGCAGCGCCCGGCACGAGCGCCAGGAAGGCCACGAAGATCGCCGTCGTCAAGCGCCTCACGAGCTCTCCTCCTCGCTCGCGGTCGCCGCCCTGCGGGCCCCGCATTTCTTGCAGAACACCGCGTCGGCGTCGTTCATCGTCCCACAGCTCCCGCACACGCGCGGCTCGGCGGCGGCCTTCGCGGCCTTCTTGCGCTTCTTGCTCTTCGCCGGCTTTGCGGTCGCCTCGCCCTCGGCGGCGCCTTCCTCGTTCACGGCCTCGCGGTAGCCCGCGTCGAGGATCCCCTCGCGCCGCAGCCGCTTGGCCACGAGCGTCTCCACCTGCGCGCGCCGGGGCTCCGCCTCCTCGTCGAGCAGCTTGAGCAGCCGCTTCGCCTCGGCGCGGTACTTGGCCACGAGCGCCTGGTAGTCCTCGTCGCTGATCTTGCCGACGCTGCGTTCGAACTCCAGATCCTTGAGGGCGCGGAGCACCGCGCGCTTCTGCTCCTCCTCGGCGCGCGGGGCGGCGAGGGCGTAGGCGTCGGCGCCGGTGAGCGGCGTCTCGCCCACGAGGGTGCGCACGCTCGCCCAGAAGATGGCGATCACCGACACCAGCGCGCCGCCGGCGAGCGCGAGGATCGCCGCGGAGGGGCCTTGCACGAAGCCCGCCACGCCGGCCAGCACCACCGTCGCGGCCGGGAGGCCGTATTTCAGGGACTCGGCGACCTTTTGGTCGAGATCATCGAAGGGCGCCCGAAGCGCGCCGGGATCGGGGGCCGCTTGCGGCTCCGTCGCGGCGGGGGCGTTCTCCTGCTCCTCGGGTTCGCGGTTCATTCGTCGTCGAGCCTCTTCAGCTCCTCATCGAGCTTGTCGTCGTACTCGTCCGTCTCGCTCTTCTTCGTGGGCGCGGCGGGCGCGGGCGCGAGGTCGTTCCTGCGGTAGCTGCGCAGCGCGCGCACCGCGATCGCGGCCATGCCCACGATGATCGCCAGGGGCAAGAGGTAGAGGAAGCGGTTCGCGCCCTCGTTCCTCGGCACCATCAGCGCGCCGGTGCCATGCTTGCGGACCCACTCGTCCTTGATCTCCTCGAGCGACATCCCGCGCGCGATCATGCCGCGGACCTCGGCGCGGAAGTCGTGGGCGAAGCTGCACGTGCAGGTGCCGATCGACTCCCGGGGGCAGCCGCAGATGCACTGCAAGGCCATGAAGACCGTCTTCTCGGCGTCGTTCTCGATGTCGAGCACGCCGCTCCGATCCATCCCCTCCCCGAGCTGCTGCCCGAGCGCGAGGGCGGGAAAGCGGAGCGTGTAAAGCACCGCCGAGGTGGCCAGGACGGCGAACAGGAGTGTGCGAAGGCGGGTCATCAAGGGAGCCCGGGTTCCATGACTTGCGGCGCGAGCCCGCCTGGGTAGGGCGCCGCCTGCGGCTCCGTCAAGGTTGGAGGCGCGTGCGCGCGTGGCGGCGGCGCGCTCGCGCCGTACGCGGAGCCGCCGCCGCTCGCGAGCAGGAGGCCGAAGATCAGCGCCGTGGCCACCGAGGCCGCGGCGCGGATGTAGCCGAAGGCGCCGGCCTCCTCGAGCGCGACGTCGGGCCACATCGCCACCAGCGCGCCGAACACCAGGATCCCTCCGCCGAGCCAGATCAGCGAGATCAAGATGTTCACGTGGATCTGGAAGGAGGCCATCTTGGTCTGCGGGTTCACCATGCCGATGATGATGTAGAGATCGTTGCGCGGGGTGATGTACCGCGCGACCTCGGTCGACGGCGCCTCCTGCATCGATTTGTAGATGAACTTCGCGGGGGAGAGCCGCCCGGCGGGCTTGCCGTCGCGCAGTACGTCGACGTCCGCGAAGATCATCCGCTTCTCGTTGTCGACCTCCATGCGCGGCCCGGCGTAGGTGACCGTGTACTCCTCGATCGTGGTCGACTGGCCGGGTGCGAGGCTGACCTCTTTGTCGACGCCCCAGCCGCGCCCGGCGAAGCCGATGAACATCACCGCGATGCCGACGTGGACCATGTACCCGCCGTAGCGGCGGCGCGATTTGGCCATCAGGTTGAAGAGCGAGAGCAGCACAAACTCGCCCGCGTTGGTCTTCTGCCGGGAGCGAACGCCGCGCACGAACTCCTGCGTCACGACGGTGATGTTGAAGAACACGAGCGCGACCGTGAAGAACGGGTACGTCGACGCGCAGCGGGCGAGCGCGCTGCCGAGCGGGCCGGGGTAGATCGGATCGATGGTGATGAACGCCGGGAAGCCCATGCGCCGGCCGAGCGTGACGTGCAAGACGGCGCCCAGCACCATCACCGCGATCGGCCAGCGGAAGCTCTTCCTGAACAGCTCCGGCGAGGTCTTGCGCCAGCCGAGCAGCGGCGCCACGCCCATCAGCGCGAACACCGGGAGCGCGATCAGCGGCAGCCAGGTGTTGTAGAACGTGGGCCCGAGCGTCGACTTCTGGTCGAGCAGCGCCTCGCTGATCCTGGGCCAGACCGTGGCGACGGCGATGAACACCACGATGCTCAAGAAGCCCCAGTTGTTGCCGATGAACGCCGCCTCGCGTGACAGGTACGAGTCGAGCATGCCCTCGCTGGTGAGCTTGGGGAGCCGGTAGACCAGGAGCGCCAGGCAGAACGCGGCGATGAAGCCGAGGTAGACGCCGAGGTAGGCGCCGATGCCCGACTGGGCGAACGAGTGCACGCTGGCGATGAGGCCCGAGCGGGTGAGGAAGGTGCCGAAGATCGTGAGCCAGAACGTCATGCAGATGAGAAAGACGTTCCAGACCTTCATCATCCCGCGCCGCTCCTGGATCATGATCGAGTGCAGGTACGCGGAGGCGGTGAACCAGGGCAGGCAGGCGGCGTTCTCCACCGGGTCCCAGGCCCAGGGGCCGCCCCAGCCGAGCTCCTCGTAGGCCCAGAGCATGCCGAGGACGTTGCCGATCGAGAGGAACAGCCAGGAGAACAGCATCCACTTGCGGGAGGCGACGATCCACTCGTTGTCGAGCCGCCCGGTCGCGAGCGCGGCGACCGCGAAGGCGAACGGCACCGCCGCGCTGGTGAAGCCGGTGTAGAGGCTCGGCGGGTGGATGATCATGTAGAAGTTGCGGAGCTGGTAGTTGAGCCCCTGGCCCTCGATCGGGGCGCCGGCCACGTTGATGGCGAAGGGGTTCGCGGTGAAGATCATCAAGGTCGCGAAGAAGAGCAGGATCGTCATCAAGGTGGCGATCACGTACGGCTGCAGCTCGAGGTAGCGCCGCTTCAGCCACAGCACGCAGATCCCCGAGAAGAACGCGGTGAGGAACAGCCACCAGAGCAGGGACCCGTCCTGGCCGCCCCAGAGGGCGGCGATCAGGTAGGGCGTCGTCATTCCACGGTCGCTGTAGTGGGCGACGTAGGCGATGCGGAAGTCGTGGCTGACGAAGGCGTAGGCCAGGACGAGCACCGCCAGGAAGACAAGCGAGACGGTTCCATACGCCCCGAGCCGAGCCGCCTGGAGCAAGCGCGGCCGCCCGCGCCCCGCGGCGATGCCGACCGCGAGCGTGTACGCGGCGGCGACGAGGATGGCGTAGAGGACCGCCGTGCCGAACTCGTGGAGCGAGACCGGCAACCACCTGGCGAGCAGGTTGATAAGTTGCGACATCGTGGTTTCCGGAGCTTAGGATGGACCTCCCCCGGGGACCAGGCCTGCCGGACGATCGGGCAGAACCTCCACGCGCTGCGTCGGAGAGCGACCCTCTCGCCCTGCGACGGCGGCCGACTATACTGCCGAGAGCATGGCTGCCCCCCGAAAGAACCCGCCCGCCGACGACCTCATCTACGACTGGAACGAGGTCGGCCGGAAGGGACGGCTCATCCCGAAGGGCGTCACTTTCCTCGATGAGACGCTGCGGGACGGCCTGCAGAACCCGTCCGTCGCCGATCCGCACATCGAGGCGAAGCTCAAGCTGCTCCACCTGATGGCGAAGGTGGGGATCAACGTCGCCGACATCGGGCTCCCGGGCAGCTCGCCGCGCGCCTTCGCGGACGTGCTGCGGATGTGCAAGGAGATCGCGGACAACCGGCTGCCGCTGAAGGTGGCGTGCGCGGGCCGGACGGTGCCGAGCGACATCACGCCGATGGTGGAGATCTCGCAGCGCGCGGGGATGGCGGTGGAGGTGTACTGCTTCATCGGGTCGAGCCCGATCCGGCAGCTCGCGGAGGAGTGGGACCTCGATCTGATCGAGAAGCGCTCGGCCGAGGCGATCGACGTGGGCGTGAAGGCCGGGCTGTCGGTGGCGTACGTGACGGAGGACACGACGCGCTCGCGCCCGGAGGTGCTGGCGCGCCTGTTCAAGACGGCGATCGACCACGGGGCGTCGCGGCTCTGTCTGTGCGACACGGTCGGCCACGCCACGCCGGACGGGGTGCGGAACCTGATCGATTTCACCAAGGCGGTGATCGCGGGGACGGGCGCGAAGGTCGGCGTGGACTGGCACGGTCACAACGATCGCGGGCTGGCGCTGGAGAACGCGCTCTGGGCGTTCGAGTTCGGGGCCGACCGGGTGCACGGCACGGCGCTCGGGATCGGCGAGCGCGTGGGCAACGCACAGATGGAGCTGATCCTCCTGAACCTGAAGCTCCTGGGCCTCCTGGAGGACCAGGACCTGACCCACCTGCTGGAGTACTGCAACGTGGCGGCGCAGGCGGTGGGCTGGGCGGTGCCGATCAACTATCCGCTGGTGGGGCGCGACGCGTTCCGCACCGCGACGGGGGTCCACGCGGCGGCGATCATCAAGGCCGAGGCGAAGGGCGACTCGTGGCTGGCGGATCGGATCTACTCGGGGGTGCCCGCGGGGATGTTCGGGCGCCGGCAGGAGATCTGCGTGGGGTACATGTCGGGAGCTTCGAACGTGAACTACTGGCTGCGCCAGCGGAAGATCGAGCCTTCCAAGGAGCTGGTGGAGGCGATCCTCGGCAAGGCGAAGGCGACCAACCACATCCTGTCGGACGAGGAGATCCAGGCGGTCGTGGATCAGCACCGCGCCGCGCGCTAGCGCGCGCGTGGCCGGGGCACGAACGGGCGCTTCAGCAGATCGATCTCCCCCGTCCCTTCGCCCTCCGCGAGCAGCGCCGCCAGGACCCCTCGGGCGCCGGCCTTTGCCTTCTCGAGCTCCGGCGCCGCCGCTGCGTTCTCCTCGCGCTCGTCGTAGAGCTCCGGCGGCACGTCGAGCAGAAACCGGCTCGGCGTTCGAGCCACCAGCTTCCCCCGCATTCCCCGCGCCTTTGCCCGCGTCAGGTACAGCCGGTCGCGCGCCCGCGTCACCGCAACATAGAACAGCCGTCGCTCCTCCTCCAGGCTCGTCGCCCCGTCGCCCTCGGGCACGAAATCCGTCGCGCGCTCGTCGATCGTCCGCGCGTGCGGCATCAGGCCCTCTTCCAGGCCGATCACGAACACATAACGGAACTCCAGTCCCTTCGCGCCGTGGATCGTCGTCAGCGTCACCCGGTCGGTCGCCTCCTCTTCGTCGCCGTCCTGGCGCAGCGCCAGCAGCCGCAGGAACTCCGCGAACGACTCCCGATCGCCCTTGCCCTGCTCCTCGCGCCGCTGGAACACGTTGAGCAGGCCCTCCACGTTGCCCCAGCGCCGCGCCGCCGCGGTGTTCGACGCCGAGCCGGCCGTGATGTCCTCCTTCAGGCCGATCTCCGACGTCAGCGCCCGCGCCATCGACGCTGTCGAGAGCGCGTCGAGCCGGGACCGCATCGCCTCCACGAGCCGGACCAGCGAGCGGCACCCCTCCATCGCCGCGGGCGGCAGGCCGTGCACCGCGTGCGGCCGCTGCACCGCTCCCCACAGCGAGAGATCGTGCGCGGTCGCGTGCGCCGCGAGCTTCCCCACCGCGACGTCGCCGATGCCGCGGGCGGGGTAGTTGATGACGCGCCGGAGCGCCATCTCGTCCCCGGGGTTCAGGACGAGCTTCAGGTAGGCGATCAGATCCTTCACCTCCTTGCGCTCGTAGAACTGCTGCCCGCCGATCATCCGGAACGGGATCTGCCGCTCCTTGAGCGAGCTCTCGATCGCGGCGGCCTGCAGGTTCGAGCGGTAGAGCACCGCGATCTCCTTCGGGCGGGCGCCCTCGCGCTCGAGGATCCGCTGCGCCTCCGCGCCGACGAAGCTCGCCTCCACGTCGGGATCGGCGGCGACGACGACCTGCACCCGGTCGCCCTCGAGCCTGGTCGCGAGCAGCGTCTTGCGATGGCGCCGCGCGCCCGAGCGCGCGAGCACGGCGTTGGCGACGTCGAGGATCGGCTTCTTCGAGCGGTAGTTGTGCTCGAGCTTCACCACCTTCGCGCCGGCGAAATGCTCCTCGAAATCGAGGATGTTGCGCACGTCGGCGCCGCGCCAGGCGTAGATGGACTGGTCGTCGTCGCCGACGACGCAGACGTTGCGGTGCTCGCCGCCGAGCAGCCGCGTGAGCTCGAGCTGGGCGTGGTTGGTGTCCTGGTACTCGTCGACGATGACGTGCCGGAAGCGCTCCCGCCATTTCTGCAGCACGTCGGGGCGGCGCTTCCACAGCGAGACCACCTCGCAGATCAGATCGTCGAAATCGAAGGCCTGGAACGAGCGCAGCGCCGCCTGGTAGCGCGGGAAGACGACCATCGCGATCTCGTCGTAGTCGTCGACGCCCCGGCCGCTCCGCTGCTTCTCTTCCCACGCCTCGGCGGTGAGGAAGGCGTTCTTGGCGTTGGAGATACGGGTGAGGATCGCGCCTGTGTCGTAGCTCTTCCCGGCGTCGAGGGTGCGCAGGATCTCGCGGACGGTGCCGGCGCAGTCGGCCTGGTCGAAGATCGCGAACGAGGTGCCGCGCAGGCCGAGCGCGCGCGTCTCCTGGCCGAGCACGTCGAGGCCGAAGCGGTGGAAGGTGGAGACCTTGAGGTCCTTCGCGATCTTGGGGCCGACCAGGTTGAGGACGCGCTCGCGCATCTCGGCGGCGGCCTTGTTGGTGAAGGTCATCGCCAGGATGGCCCGCGCGGCGACGCCGCGCTCGATCAGCCGCGCCACGCGCTGGGTGACGACGCGGGTCTTGCCGGAGCCGGCGCCGGCGAGCACGAGCAAGGGACCGCTCTCATGCTCGACCGCAGCTTGCTGGGAGGGGTTCAGGCCCGCGGACACGGGGCTCGATACCCCGAAGCGGGCCGGAGGGGGAGGGCGAATCTCACGGAGGGGTCGCGAACTGGCCGGGGAACGGGTTCGCGTCGCGGCGCTGCTGAACCTCGTCGGCCGTCCAGGGCAGCGGGTTGGTCCCGCGCTCGTTGAAGAGCGCCACGCCGATCACGCCCACGTTGCGCGTGTCGCCTGTCTTCTGGCCGGCGTACGAGCCGCGCACCGAGCCGAAGCGGAACGCCGCGACCGTGTCGAAGCTCTGCCGGAAGCCGTCGATCTCGACCTCGGCGCGCGAGTCCACCAGGTAGCCGCGCTTGGTGAACGCCGCCGCCTTGCCGTCGAGCACGTCGAGCCCGTCCACCGACAGCACCACCTCGAGCCGGCTGTTGCTGTTGTTGCGCACCACGATCGAGTAGCGCCGCCCAGCCTCGCCGACGATGAAGTTTTTCCCGTTGGCCGCGAAGCCGCTCAGGAACCGGCCGCCCTCGTCGCGCAGCCCCACCGAGACCAGCCCGCCCGCCGCCGAGACCGAGCCCGACGCGAACCGCCGGAAGCCCGACTGGCTCGCCATCGCCCGCGCGCCCTCCTCGTCGTTGTAGAAGAACGCCGTCGTCGCGAACGGCGAGTCGGTGTCGGCGCGAACGAAGGGCACCGTGGAGATCCGCGACGTGCGCGTCTCGCCCCACTCGGTCCCGAGGCCCGGACGATCGTTCGGCACGACCTCCGACTTCCGCGCCGAGCGCTCCTCGTCCATCATCGCCCGCGGCGCCGCTCCACTGGTGGCCGCCGGCGAGGCCGGAGGCGGCGGCGCTTCCCTGGCCTGCCCCGGCATCGACCCACCCATGTCGGCCATCGGCGCACTCTGCGGATACCCGGCGGGAGCGCTCTTCGCGGCCGTGGCGGGCGCGGCGTCGGCCAGGTCCCCGAGCGGAGCTGTCGGGCGGGCCATTCCGCCTGCACTGCCGCCGCCGCACCCGGCCGCAGCCGCCAGCATCGCCAAGACCGCCACCGAAAGCCCCACACGTCGCATCGCGTTCATCGTTCCCTCCGTCCCTTCGCCGAGGATAACGCGACCCGAGGGCCTTGCTTACACCTGGTTTTTCAGGGCGCCGGTTTAGGGCCCGCCGGCGGCCCAGCCCGGCCGGGCGTGGCCCCCTCCCACCCGGGGCCCGAGCGCGCACCCGGTGACCACACCAACCACAAAAACCAGCACCGCCAGCGTCAATACCAGCACCGGCCCGAGCCTTGCTCGGACTACCCACGACCCTGGATCGCTCCCGGCGAGCCGCCGCGCAAGCCTCCGGAGGGTCGCCGCCATCTCCGCGGCGCTCTGGAACCTGTGCTCGGGCGCCTTGGCGAGCGCCTTGAGGATCGCCGCCTCCACCGCGGGCGCGATCCACTGCGGCGCTACCGTGGATGGCGGCGGCGGCGTCCGCTCGCAGTGGGCGTAGCGGAGCGCCTCGGGCTGGCCGCGCAGCTCGTCGAACGGCCCGCGCCCCGCGACGAGCTCGTAGAGCGCGAGCCCCGCGGCGTAGAGATCCGCCCGCGGATCCACCTCGCGGTGCGCGCACTGCTCCGGCGCCATCGTCCTCGGCGTCCCGATCGCCGTGCCGGGCAGCGTCGCCGGCGGCAGGCGCCGCCCCTTGGCCACGCCGAAGTCCAGGATCTTCACCGCGTCGCCCTCGCCGAGGTGCAGGTTCTCGAGCTTCATGTCGCGGTGCACGATCCCCGCGGCGTGGACCGCCGCGAGCCCGTCGAGCACCCCCGCCACGAGCGCGAGCGCGCGTGGCACCGGGAGCACCCCGCTCCGGGTCAGCACCTCGCGCAGATCATGGCCGCGGAGCAGCTCCATCACGAGGTACGGGCGCCCGTCCTCGGATTGCCCTTCGCCGAGCACGCGCACCACGTTCGGGTGATCGACGCGCGCTGCGAGAGCGGCCTCGCGCCGCATCCGCGCCGCGAGATCCACCCGGCTCTTGAGATCCTGCGCGAGCAGCTTGATCGCGCAGCGCGCGCCCGTCCCCGTCTCCTCCACCTCGTAGACCTCGCCCATCCCCCCACGCCCGAGCGGCCGGATCACCACGTACGGCGTCCCCAGGATCTGCCGGCCGGGCGCGAGCAGAGGCCCGGGCGCGCGCCGCCGCGTCCCCGAGGCGTGCGCGCTCTCGAGCGTCTCGGTGTCGCCGCTCGGCGTCGTGCCTCCGCTCCCCGAGCCCGGCGGTGACGGCGCTCCACCGCCGGCGAGCGTCGTCGCGCTCGCGTTGCTTTGGGGGATCATCGCCGCGCCTCCTGCGCCTGCTCGCAGAGCACCGCGCGCTCGAGCACCGCGGCGAACGCCCGCGCCGAGGGCCAGCGCCGCGCCGGCGACTTGGCGAGCGCCCGCGCCACCGCGTGATCGAGCTCGGGCGTGATCTTCGCGCGCTCACGCAGCCGCCGCGGCTCCTCGGCCACGTGGGCGCGCATCATCTCGAGCGACCCGCTCGCCTCGTAGGGGCTCGCGCCGGCGATCATCTCGAAGAGCACGATCCCCGCCGCGTAGACGTCGGTGCGCGGGTCGATGAGCCCGCCGAGCACCTGCTCGGGCGAGAGATAGCGCGGCGTGCCGATCACGTGCGCGCCCGTCGTTGGATCGATCGAGGCCCCCCGGATCTTGGCGATCCCGAAGTCGAGGAGCACGAGCCGCTCGGTGTCCGCGTGCTTTGTCACGAAGATGTTCGCCGGCTTGATGTCGCGGTGAACGACGCCGGCCGCGTGCGCGACGTCGAGCCCTTCGAGCAGCCCCACGAGCCACGCGCACGCGCGCGCCGGCGCGAGCGGCCCGTCGCGGTGGAGGCGCTCGCGGAGCGTCTCGCCCGGGAGGCGTGGCATCGCGAACCAGGGCCGGCCATCGTCGGTGAAGCCCGCGTCGAGCACCGGCACGAGGTGCGGATGATCCAGCGCCGCGAGCGCCTGCGCCTCCTGCGCGAGCCGCTTCGCCGGCTCGCCGTAGCCCTCGTGAAGGGCCCGGAGCACCTTCACCGCGCAGCGCACGCCGCGGGGCCCCACCGCCTCGAACACGTCCGACGTCACGCCGCCCCCGAGCCTCCCGAGCGCGCGGTAGCGCGTGCCCGCCAGGGGATCCCGCGCCAAAGGCTCGACAACTTGCATCGCCATGCTCCACCTCCGCGGCGCCGCTCCTCGACGCCATGACTGCTTGTCGACACGGGGAGAGGTGGAGTTGCGTGCTTTTTCGAGACCGATTTTCGACGCCGAAAGCGCGTTCAGCCCGCGCTGCGCAGGGCTTCAGTGATAGAGAAACCAGCGCACGCCGGGCTTGATCTCCATGTGGAAATGGTCAGCGTGCGCGGCGTTGAAGTTCGGCGTGAGCGTGTACGTGAACACGCCGAGATCCGAGCACTCGCAGACGATGGCGCGGAGCTCGCGCGCGTCGGGGTGCTCCGGCATGGCCGCGCCTTCGCCGCACGTCTTGTCGCCGAGGCGGCCCTTCCAGGCCTGCGCCACGCTCAGCCAGCGGCCGTCTTTGCGGTGCAAAAGGCCGACGTCGATGGCGAGCCCCGCGGGGTGCCGCGTCCCCGGCGGCGCCCAGGTCTGCCGCGGGCCCGCGAGCGCGGGATCGCGCCGCGCGATGGGCGCCTTCGCCGTGGGCTTCTTCGCGGTCACCATCGTGACCGCCTTTTGCACGGCCACCTCCTTCTGCTTCACCCCTCTGCCCGCGTCCTTCGGCGGCGGCAGCGCCCTCGGCTTGCTGCTCCCGGTCGACGCCCGCGGCCGCAGCACGGCCTGCGGCTCGTCGTCGGGCCCGTGCTCGGTCGCGCCCACGTTGGGCCGGTACAGCGAAAAATGGACGATCTCGTCAATCTCATGCCGCTCCAGCACCGCGGCGAGATCGTCGAGCGCGAGCGCGAGGCGCGCGTCGAGGATCTCGAACATCGAGACCACCCGCTCGTCCGGCGGCAGCGACGAGTGGAAATACACGCCGTGAAGCCGCCCGGTCAGCCGGATCGGCGCCCGCACGCCCGCCGCCGCGTCGAGCTTCGTGTAGAGCACCTTGCGCCGATCGAGCTCCGTGAGCGCCTCGGCGTCCGTCATGTTGGCGTAGCGGAACGCGGGCGACGCCTCGGCGACGGCCGGATCGGGCACGACGAGGTACGGCGAGAAGGCCTCGGCGGGCCTTGCGATGGCGAGCGCCGCGACGGCGAGACCGAGGAGCACGGGGGAGCGAGGGCGAAGAGACAGCACGCCGAGACCCTATCCAAGCAGGCGAGGAGGGCCAGAAAACGGCGTCCTGCTCGGCGCGCGTTCAGCACTGGAACGCCGGTTCATGTGCCTTCGGCTTCGCTTCATCGCCCCGGGGGACTACGCTCGCAGAGATCGTGATCGCGCCCTCCGACGCCCCCGCGCTCCCCTCCGCGCCGCCCGCCCCCGCGCCGCCCGGTGTCCTCCGCCCGCTGCTCGCGGCGGCGCTCACCACCCTCCTGGTCACGGTCGTCTCGTACTTCGCCCCCGATCGCTACGCGGCGACGCTCGTCGGCGTGTGCTTCCTCGCGGCGACCTGGTGGCTCGTGCTCCGGCACGACGAGCACACCGTGCGCGCCTACGGCCTCTCGCTGGGTGGCCTGCTCGAGCCGGCGCCGCTCGAGGCGCGCCGCCTCGCCCGCGACGCCCTCTCCGCCATCGCGTGGTCTGCGCTGCTCGCGGCCGTGATCTTCCCGATCTTCTGGCTCGGCTACCGGTTTTACTGGCACCCGCGCGTCCATTTCTCGCTCCGCCTGCCTCCTGCGCCCTTCGACGAGGTCGCCGGGCAGCTCGTGGTGATCGCGCTCCCGGAGGAGGCCTTCTTCCGGGGTTACCTGCAGTCGTCGCTCGATCGCGTGTGGCCGCCGCGCTTCCGGGTCCTCGGCGCCGAGCTTGGCCTCGGGTGGATCGTCGCGGCGGCGATCTTCGCTGTCGGCCATGTGCTCACGATCCGCCACCCGGCCCGGCTCGCCGTGTTCTTTCCGGCGCTCATCTTCGGCTGGCTCCGCAAGCGCACTGGAGGCGTCGGCGCGCCGCTCCTCTTCCACGCCGCCTGCAATCTGTTCGCGGCGGCGCTCGGCCGCGGATATGGCCTTACACCGTGATCCACGCCGGCGCGTGGAGCGATCAGCTCTCGCGCAGCCCGAAACGGCTCCGGTCACCCGGATCGGCAGGCCCAGGTGGTGGCCCTTTCCTTGCTCTTGAATTATTCGGAGGCTCCCGTGCTCGAACCCCATCGCATTGAAGGCCGCGCCGCGCTCCCCTGCCGCCCGCCCTTGTTCGCCCGCCCGCGCCGCTCCATTTTGCACCGCGTCACCGTCCATGGGCGGGGGCCGCGCACCGTGGTTTTTGGCAACGGGTTCGGCACTGGGCAAGGCGTTTGGCGACGCCAGATCGAGGCGCTGGAGCAGAGCTTCCGCGTCGTGTGCTTCGACTACGCGGGCGCGCCGGATTGTTCGGCGCCGTACTCGGCCGAGCGCTACGCCTCGCTCTACGCCCACGCCGACGACCTGCTCGCCATCCTCAACGACCTCGGGCTCGAGAACGTCACCTTCGCCGGCCACGCCACCAGCGGGGTGATCGGCCTCATCGCGGCAGTGGCGGCGCCGCAAAAGATCGCGCGCCTCGTGATGATCAACGCTTCGCCGCGCTATGCCAGGGACGAGGGCTACGAGGGCTGCATCTCCCGCGCCCAGATCGACAGCCTGCTCGACGCCATGGTCACCGATTACCACGCCTGGGTCAGCGGCTTCTCGTTCGAGTCCGCCAAATACATGCGGATCCCGGCGGAGATCGCGGCGAGCTTCCGGCTGCTACCGCCGGCTGTCGCGCACCACGCGCTCACCTGCATCCTCCGCGCCGACGTGCGGCACCTGCTCCCGCGCGTCACCCAGCCCACGCTGGTCATCCAGTCCGAAGCCGATCGCGCCGTCCCCGTCGCGATGGGGCGCTACCTCGCCGCGCACATCCCGGGGGCCGTGCTGCGCACGGTCCCTGTCGCCGGGCATTACCCCCACGTCAGCGTCCCCGATCTCGTGACGCCGTTGATCCTCGAGCTAGCAGAGGCCTGACCGCGGGGCGATGCAACCGATCCTCCGGCTCGCGAAGGCTACGCTCGGCGCCGATCTCCTGATCGCGTTCCGCTGGATCACGCCCGACACCGCCTCGACGATCTACGCCTTCCCCCACGATCCCGAGCTCACGACCTTCACCCTCGAGCGAGCCCGCGTGGAGGAGGCCCTCGGCTTCCTGCTCGAGGTCACGCAGCCGCGCGAGCTGCTCTCCACCGCGGTCCTCACGCGGCTCGCCGCGCCGCCTGTCGCCGTGCTCGCCGTCTCCACCGGAGATCAGCCGGACGCCCTCGGGGTGCTGGCGATCTGGCTTCGCTCCCACGCGCCCCCGCAGGGCCTCCTGCGCGCCGCCTCCGAGATCCGCGCCGCGCTCATCGAGGGGCTCGGATCCGAGCGCGTGACCTCCCGCGACGCCTTCGCCGCGCGGCTCGAGGCGGTGGCCGAGGCCGTCCCCGAAGGGCTCGTGATCGTCGATGATCGCGCGGGCTCGGGGTACGTCAACGGTCCGGCGGCGGAGCTCCTCGGCGTGACCGCGGGCGAGGTCGCCTCCGTGACGCTCGCCGACGCCATGCGCGGGCTCCGGGCGCGCGCCGCGAACCGCGACGAGATCGCCGCCCGCGCGTCGACGCTGTTCGCCACCCCCGGCTTCCGCGTCGCCGACTGGATCTGGAGCTTCGAGGAGCCCGTCCCGCGCGAGCTCAGCGTCACCTCCGCCCCCGTGCGCGGCGCCTCGGTCACCGGGCGGATCTGGATGTTCTCCGACGTCACCGAGCGCCGGGCCGTCGAGGAGCAGCTCCGCCAGGCGAAGAAGATGGAAGCGGTGGCGAAGCTCGCGGGCGGCATGGCCCACGACTTCAACAACATGCTGATGGTCGTTCGCGGTGGGGCCGAGCTTATCCTGCTCGATCTCCCGCCCGGCGACCCGCAGCGCGCCGGCGTGGAGGACATCTGGCGCGCGAGCGATCGCGCCACCCAGCTCACCCAGCAGCTCCTCGCCTTCAGCCGCCGGCAGGTGCTCCACCTCGCCCGCCACGATCTCAACGCGCTGGTGGAGGAGATGCGGCCGGCGATCGCCGCGGTCGCCGGCGCGCACGTGCAGCTCGCGTGCTCCGTCGATCCAGCGCCCGCGGTGATCGCCGCGGACGCGGGCCGGCTCGGGCAGGTGTTGCTCGAGCTCGCCCGCAACGCGGTCGACGCGATGCCCACGGGCGGCGCGCTCTCGATCGCGGTCGGGCGCGCCGAGCTGGCCGCGCCGCGGCGCCACCGCCACGGCGTGATCGGGGCAGGATCGTTCATCACGCTCACGGTGCGGGACTCCGGGGCGGGCATGGGCGAAAAGACGCTCGAGCACCTGTTCGAGCCGTTCTTCACCACCAAGCCGCCCGGCAAGGGCGCGGGGCTCGGCCTGGCCACGCTCTACGGCTTTCTCCAGCAGCTCGGCGCCGACGTCGAGGTCGAGTCGGCGCCCGGCGCGGGCTCGACGTTCACCGTCTACTTCCCGCGCGCGTCGGAGGAGCCCATGCCCGCGCCGCCGCCCGCGGCGCCCGTGAAGGCGGGCCCGCGGACGGTGCTGGTCGTCGACGACGAGCGCGCGGTCCGGATGATCACCGCGCGGATCCTCGGCCGCCTCGGCTACCGCGTGCTGCACGCGGACAACGGCCCGGCGGCGCTCGCGCTGCTCGCGGAGCACCGCGCCGCGCTGCCCGATCTCGTCATCTCGGACGTGATGATGGAGGGCATGTCGGGGCGAGAGCTCGGCGATCGCATCGCCGTCGAGTTCCCGGGGATGAAGGTGCTCTATGTCTCCGGCTACAGCGCCGATGATCTCTCCCGCGACGGGGTGCTCGACGGCTCCCGGCCGCTGCTCCAGAAACCCTTCACCCTGAGAAGCCTGGAGGCGGCGCTGAGCGCGCTCCTCGCGGGCCCGCTGCCCCCCTCATGAACGAAAAACCCCCGGAAGCCCGCCTCTCCGATGAAGAGCTGGATCGGCTCCTGCCATTTCACCGGACCCACCTGGTCGGGCAGCTCGCGAGCGGCCTCGCGCACGATCTCAACAACACGCTCACGGTGATCCTGAGCTGCGCCGATCTGGTGCTCGACAGCCTCCCGAAGGAGGACAATCGCCGCGAGGATCTGGAGGAGATCTCCACGGCCGCGCGGCGCGCGGAGGCGCTCGTGCAGCAGATCCTGGCCTTCGGCCGGGGCGCTCCGAGCGCGAGGACCATGCTCGATCCCAACGAGGTGATCCGCGGCGTCGAGCCGATGCTCCGCCGCGCCCTCGGCGCGCGCGTCGACATCGCGACCCGCCTCGCGCCGGAGCTCGACGCGGTGTGGATCGACCGTGTCCACCTCGAGCAGGTGCTCATCCACCTGGCGCTGAACGCGCGCGCCGCGATGCCGCAGGGAGGGAAGCTGACGATCGAGTCCTCGACCAGCTCGGAGCGCCGCGGCGGTACGCCGTCGCGCCGTCGCGTCGCGGTCACGGTGCGCGACACCGGCGCCGGCGCCGAGCCGCTCGCGAGCGCGGGGCTCGGGCTCGCGATCGTGCAAGGTGTCATCGAGCGCGCGGGGGGCCGGATGGTCGCGCGGAGCACGCCGGGCGTGGGCACGGCCGTGGAGCTCAGCTTCCCCGCCGCCCAGGAACCCTCTCCCTGAATCCGGGAGCCGGCTCCCGGGCGTGGTTTCTAGGGGTTCGAGGGATGCTCCCGGTACCATCGGCGCGCGGCGCGCCGACTTGAGGCTCAGGGCGCGAGCTTCAGGAAGAAGCGGTCGTACCCGCCCAGCGAGTTGAGCGTCCCGGCCGGTGCGCCCACGTTCATGAAGCCCTGGAAGGTGCCGACCACGATGACGTTGCCGCCGAGGTCGGTCGTGACGGCCCAGGCGCGCTGGTCCTGGTTGTCGCCGAAGCGGCGAGCCCAGCCGACTTTGCCCGTGGAGCCCTGGAGCTTGGCGACGAACACGTCAAAGTTATTGTTCAGCGCATCGGCGTTGGTAAGTGTGTTTCCGTCGAAGGTGAGGGTGCCCTTGAAATACCCGGCCACCACGACGTTGCCCGCGCCGTCCAGGGCGACCGCCTGGCCGACCTGATCCTTGCCATCGCCGAAGCCCAGGCTCCACGTCGGCGTCCCGTCGCTCGCGAGGCGCGCCACGAACACATTGGTTCCGCCGGTTGAACCGAGTTGCGCGTTGTTGCCGAACGTGATCGAACCCTTGAAGGTGCCGGTGAGCCCGACGTTCCCGTTCGGATCCACCGCCACCCCATAGGCTATCTGATCGTTGGAGTCCCCGTAGTTCTTGGCCCAGATCTGCGAGCCGTCCGCGCCCTTGAGGCACGCCACGAACGCGTCACGGTTGCCGGCCGAGCTGAGCGTCCCCACGCCGAAGCTCGCGGTGCCTTGCATCTCGCCCGCGACCACGACGCTGTCGCCGCTCACCGCGATCCCCCAGCCGCTCTGGTTCTGGCTGTCGCCGAAGTTCTTGCTCCAGATGTGGCCGCCGTTTGGATCGAGCTTCACCACGAAGACATCGGCGCTCAACCCCTGGGTGGTGAGCGTCGCGCCGCCGAAGCTCGCCGAGCCCGCCATCTCGCCGGTGACGTAGATGTTGCCGTTGGCGTCGAGGCTCACGGCGTACGCGCGCTGATCTTTCCCATCGCCGAAGCCCTTGCTCCACATGTGCGCGCCGGTCGCGCTGTACTTGGCGACGAAGATGTTGAGATCGCCGTTACCCTGGAGCTGCTGCCCGCCAAAGCTGGCGCCGCCCTGGTACTCGCCCACCGCGACCACCTGCCCGGCCGCGTCCATCGCGACACCGCGGACGATCACGTAGTTTTTCCCGGATGTGAAAGCTTGAGGCCAGCCATTCAGCGAAATCCCGCTCGAGTTGGCCCGCGCCAGGTACCCCGTCCCGTTGCCGGGGTTGAACCCGCCGTTCGCGCCGAGCGTGATGCCGCCTATCGCTAAGTTTCCCATGCTGTCCGCGGCCACAGCGAACGACTGCTCGTCCTGGTTCCCTCCGCTGTCGTCGCCGGCGAGGGTCGTGCCGGTACACCCGGAGACCTTGCCGTCGCAGTCCTCATCCACGTTGTCTGTGAAGCAGTCCTCGACGCTCGGCGAGACGGTCTGCTTGCAGCCGTCGTACCCCTTGCCGTCGGCGCTGCACGCATCCTCGCCGCTCGCGCACGCGCCCTTCTGCCCCGCCACGTTGCACATGAGCGGGGCGCCTGCCGGATCGCAGACGCAGTCCGCCGCCATGTCGTCGAAGGTCTTGCCGTTGCAGTCCTCGTCGATCGACGTCGCGCAGTCTTCAGGCAGAGGCGACACCTCGCCCATGCACGGGCCGAACCCCATTCCATCGGGGTTGCAGGTCTGCATTCCGCCTTTGCACGGGCCCACGTTCTCGGTGGCCGGAGGGCCGTCGTAACAAGGCGCCATTTCGCCGGGCATGCACGGGCACATCTCGTTCACGGCGCCGTTGCAGTTGTCGTCCCCCGTGGTCGAGCAGTCCTCCACGGCCCCGGGGGTGATATCGCCCGTGCACTGGCCGAAGACTCCGAATTCCAGGCAGGTCGCTGTTCCCGCCTTGCAAACCCCGACGTTCTCGGTGCCCGAGGGGCCGGAGTAGCAAGATTTCACGTCGCCTGGCTTGCACATGCCGGTCGCGCCGCCGGTGCCGGTATGGCCGGAGGTGGTCGCGCCGCCGGTGCCGGTCGGACTACCGGAGGTGGTCGCGCCGCCGGTGCCGGTCCCGTATTCTAGGCAGTTCGCGTTGACCTCACAGTCGTTCGTGGTGCCGCATGCCCCAGGCAACACGAGCAAGCCCCAGGCCCCGATCGCGACCACCGCCGTCTTCGTGTGCCCTCTTTGCATAGCGAGCTCCCTTCAGAAGGATCCTGTGATCGCCAAGCCGCTCATGCCCGCGCCCAGGACGGGCGCCGCGCGAACAGCGAGACTTGTCGCGCGCGCCGGCTTCGCCGGTGGCAAGATCAGATAGACCGCTCCGCCCACGATCGCCGCTCCGCCCGCGATCATGAGGACGACGCCGATGTCCTTGAACACGTCGGTCGCGATCGCCTTGCTGTGGAGCTCGTCGCACGGCGCGTCGCCTGCGTAATTGCCGGCGGTCGGGATACAGCTCTTCTGGTCCGCGCGGAGCGCGGTGCTCGTGGCGATGGCATCCTTGTATTTGCCGCTGCCAGCCGCGAAGAGCCCGATGCCTACCGCGATCGCCGCGATCCCCCCGCCGCCCAGCGCGGCCGCGGGCAAAAGACGGCCCCTGCCCGCGGGCGGGGGCGCTGGAGGCGCCGCCACGATCGGAGCTGCCGCGATCTCGTCGAGCCTGGGGATCGTCACCGTCGTCGTGCTCGCCTCGCGCGCGGTCTCCTTGCCATTCCAGGGTTTTTTCCCGGGCGCGGACACCGTCACGGTGTGGTCGCCGGGATCGACCGGCACCGGCTTTCCCCAGGACGCCCGCTCTACCGGGGCGCCGTCGCGGAGCACCGCGAACCCGTCGAGATCGCGCTGCTCCGGCGGGACGGCGATCGTCAGGCGCGCGAGGCGAGGCTCCACCGCTTCGGCGCGCTGCCGGGCAAACTTCTCACGATCCGGGTTCTTCGCGGCCTTCGCCTCGTCGGCGACGCGGCGAAACATCGCCCACGCGCTCGCGGTGCGGCCGACCTTCTCCCAGCACTCCGCGAGGCGGAACTCCGTCCCGATCCCGGGATCGAGCTCTAGCGACTGCTCGAGCAAAGGACAGGCCTCCGCCGCGTGCCCCTGGTCGAGGAGCTTCATCCCACGATCAAAGAGCGCCTCGGCCTGCTGCTCCTTGGTCGCGGCCCCCGCTCCCGGCGCGGCGGCAAGCACGGCCGCGAGCGCAGCGGTAGCTGCCCCCAGGAGCCTCGACGAGCGGCTCATTTCCGGGTCCTGCCGAACGGGTCCGACGATTTGAGCGGCGGTGGTGGCGGTGGCGGTGGCGGCGGTGGCGGCGTGATCTTCGCCTTCGCGGTGGAGCGCGGCGTGGCCGCCGAGGTCGCGGGCGGCGTGGCCGCGGACGGCGGGGGGATCGCGATCACCGCCGAGGGGGTTGGTGCTGCGGAGGGGGTTGGCACCGAGGCCAGGGGGCTTGCGGTCGCTTGCGGCTCCGTCGTGGGGGGGAGTGGCTCGATGGCCGCAGCCGCAGGCTCTTGCTGGCCGAGCAGCGCTCGGAGCACGAGCCCCAGGCCGAGCAGCATGGCGAGGCCGAGGGCGCCGGCCGCGGCGAGCAGGATGCGCGAGCGCCGTATACCGACGGGCGCCGTCGCGCCCCACGAGGCGTCGGTTGGATCGATCGGCTGGCTCAGCCCGCCGGTCGTAACGGCGATCCGTATGCTGGGCGGTGCTTCCTGGACGGTGATCGGGGAAGGCGGCGCCGCGCCGGCCGGCGACAGCGGTGACGAGGCCGGCGGTGCGTTGCCAAAGAGGCGCGCCACCGGATCGGCCGCCGCGAAGGCGCCGGGCGCGAAGGGCAGCAGCGCGGTCGCGAGCGCGGCGGTGCTGGGGTAACGCTCCTCGGGCTTGCGGCGCAGGCAGATCCTCACGACATCGTCGAAGGCGGCCGGAAGATCGGGCCGGATCTGCGACGGCATCGGCGCCTCGCCCTCCAGGATGGAGACGATCAGCTCGGTGATGTTGGTCCCCTTGAAAGGGACCCTGCCGGTGGTGAGCTTGTAGAGCAGCACGCCGAGCGACCAGATGTCGCTGCGCGCGTCGGCGGCGCGGAGCGAGCGCAGCTGCTCGGGCGGCATGTACTGGGGCGAGCCCATCACCGCGCGGGTCCTCGTCGCCTCGAACTCGGCGCCGGTGGATCCGCCGCCTTCGACCTTGGAGAGCCCGAAATCGAGCACCTTGATGCAGGGCGAGCCGTCCTGCCGCCGCGTCAGGAACAGGTTCGCGGGCTTGATATCGCGGTGGACGACGCCGGACGTGTGCGCCTCCGCGAGCGCGGCGCAGGCCTGGATCAGGTAGAGCGCGGCGTCGTGGAGGGGCAGCGGACCCCGGGTCCGCAGCAGGGCGCCGAGATCGCTCCCCTCCAGGTACTCCATCACCAGGTACGGCGTGCCGTTCTCGAGGCGCCCGACGTCGTGCACCTTGGTGACGTGCTCGCTGCGCAGCCGGGCGGCGGCGCGCGCCTCGCGCAGGAAGCGCTCCACCGCCTCGCCGTCGCCGAGCTCCGTGGGGAGCATGAGCTTGAGCGCGCGCACCTCGTGGAGATCGAGGTGCGTGGCCGCGACGACCACGCCCATCCCGCCCATGCCGATGATCCGATCGACGCGGTACTTTCCCGCGACGATGTCTCCAGGCTGAACGGGCGAGGTGCTCATGGGCGAAAGGCCGAGAATAGAGGAGGAGCGCTCAGGGGGCGAGCTTCACGCCGTACCCGTCGAACCCACCCATCGACGTGAGTGGCATGGAGGGCAGGCCAAAGTCGATCGTGCCCTGGAACCCGCCGGCCACGACCGCGTTGCTGGCGGCGTCGGTCGCGACGGCCCAGGCGACCTGATCAGACGTATCGCCGAAGCGGCGCGCCCAGCCGAGCACACCCGTGGCGCCCTGGAACTTGGCGACGAACACATCCAATTTGTTGATATCGGAGTTCATAAGCACGGTGGCGCCGATGGTGAGATTGCCCCCGAAGTGCCCTGCCACCACGAGGTTGCCCGCGCCATCCATGGCGACGGCCTGGCCGAACTGTTCTTTGGTATCGCCGAAGCCCTGGCTCCACGTCGGTGTCCCATCGCTTCCGAGGCGCGCCACGAAGAGGTCGTTCGCGCCGCCGTTGGCCATGAGCTTGGTGTTGGCGCCGAACGTGATCGAGCTCTTGAAGACCCCCGTGATACCGACGTTCCCACTCGGATCCACCGCTACCGCGGCGGCGGCTTGATCGGCGTTATCCCCGAAGTTCTTCGACCAGACCAGGGAGCCATCCGCGCCCTTGAGCCGCGCCACGAACACGTCGGAGCCTCCGGCTGAGGTGAGGGCGCCGCCGGGGAAGTCCATGCCACCCCGCATCTCGCCCGCGACCACGACGTCCCCCCCGGGCACCGTCGCGATCCCAAATCCGTACTGGTTCTCACCCGAGTCGCCGAAACGCTTGGCCCAGATCTGGCCCCCATTCGGATCGAGCTTTACGACGAACACGTCCGCCTTGCCCTTGGCGACGATGGTACCACCGCCAAAGTCGGAGCCTCCCCCCATCTCGCCGGTCACGTAGACATTGCCGGCGGTATCCAGGCTCACGGCATACGCGCGCTGCGCTTGCCCGTCGCCGAACCCTCTGCTCCACAGGTGCGTTCCGGCACTGCTGACCTTGGCGATAAAGCCGTCAGTCATGCCGCCGTAGCTCAACAGCGCACCGCCGGCGACGTTGAAGGTGGCCGTATACTCGCCGACCAAAATGACGTTCCCCGCGGTGTCCGTCGCGACGCCGCGGACGACCACCAAATTGGCCGCCCCAGCGTTGAAGATCAGAGGCCAGCCTGTCGCCTGAACGCCGTTCGGATCGACCTTCGAGAGGAACCCAGTGCCTTTCGTGGGATAGAATCCGCTACCCGTGCCACCCCCGATGCCGCCGGACACTATATTCCCCATGCTGTCCACGGCCACGGCGAACACCTGGTCTTCGCCGGCGACCCCGCCCCCTGAGCTGAAGATGGTCGTCCCGAGGCACCCGGCGGTCACGCCGTTGCAATCGTCGTCGGCGGCCGTGAAGCAGTCGTCGAACGTCGGGAACACCGTCTGCGCGCAGGGGTCGTAGCCTTTCCCATCGGAGAGACACTTCTGCGTGCTGTCTGCGCACGGGCCCACCTGGCCCGCCACGGTGCAGGCGATCGGCGCGCTCGCCGGATCGCAGACGCAGCCTGCCGCCGTGTCGTTGAAGATCTCGCCGTTGCAATCCTCGTCGACGTTCGTCGCGCAGTCCTCCGGCATAGGCACCACCTCGCCCATGCACGGGCCGTAGCCCATGCCGTCCTGGTTGCAGGTGTGCGTCCCCTGCTTGCATGGGCCCACGTTCTCGGTGCCCATCGGGCCGTTGTAACAAAACCCGGTCGAGCCCGCCATGCACGGGCACATCTCGTTCACCTGCCCGTCGCAGTTCTCGTCGGTGGTGGTCGAGCAATCCTCCTTGGGCTCGGGCAGCACCTCCCCAACGCACATGCCCCACGAGGACCCCTGGGTGTTGCAGGTCTGCAAGCCGGCCTTGCACAGCCCCACGTCCATCGTCCCGACCTTGCCGCCGTAGCAGGGCCGCGTTTCGCCGGGTGAGCACAGCATCACCCCGCCGGTGCCGCCGGTGCTCGCGACCGATGTGCTCGCCGCGGACGAGCTCGCGCCCCCCATGCCCGAGGGGAGCCCCTCGAGCGGGAGCGTGCACGCAGCCACAAGGCCGAGCGAGATGATCGTGCCGAGGGCGCCGAGGGCGCGCGGACGGCTCCGTGAAGCAATTAGCATGGCAAGTCTCCTGCGAGACCCTATGCTAGAAAGCTCGGGGGCGTTAGGCAATGCCCGGCGAAGATGCCCCGAGCACGCTCTCCAGCTTGGCGATGATCAGGTCGAGCGCGACCTTGTTGTTCCCCCCCTCGGGGATGATGAGATCCGCCCAGCGCTTCGAAGGCTCCACGAACTGCAGGTGCATCGGGCGCACCGTCCGGTAATACTGCTCGCGGATCGAGTCGAACGTGCGCCCGCGCTGCTCCATGTCGCGGCGGATGCGCCGGAAGACGCGGATGTCGGCGTCGGTGTCGACGAAGATCTTCATGTCGAGCAGCTCGCGCACCCGGCCGTCGGTGAAGACCAGGATGCCCTCGACGATCACCACCGGCGCGGCCTCCACGCGGCGCGACTCCGCCCGCCTCCTGTGGTTCTTGAAGTCGTAGATCGGCATGTCGATGCCGCGGCCCTCCTTGAGCTCCGCGAGGTGCCGCACGAAGAGCTCGGTCTCGAGCGCGTCGGGGTGGTCGAAATTGAGCTGGGCGCGGCTCTCCGGGGCGAGATCGGGCCTGTCGCGGTAGTAGGCGTCGTACTCGACCATCGCCACGCGATCGATCGGGAGCGCCGCGGCGATCGTCTTCGCGACGGTGGTCTTCCCGGAGCCCGTTCCCCCCGCGATGCCGACGACGAGCGCGCTCATTGCCGGCGCTCGATACCATGAAATCCCGCCGGCCGAGAGGCCTCCCGCGCTAGCATCACGCCGTGCGCTCCGCGCTCCACCCGGCTCCCCCGCCGCCGCGCCGGCGGGCCGCGCTCTTCGACATGGACCGGACCCTGGTCCGCAAGGAGACGGCGACCCTCTACGTGCGCTACCAGCGCGACATCGGCGAGGCCTCCCTGGGCGATCTGCTCAGGGCCATGTTCTGGGTCGGGCAGTACACCTTCGGCGTCCTCGACGCCCCCAAGCTCGCGGAGAAGGTGCTCCTCGCCCTCCGCGGTATGCCGGAGACGGTCCTCGCCGCCCGCTGCGACGACTGGTTCGCGCGCTACGTCGAGCACCACATCACCGACGCCGGGCGCGAGGCGGTGCGCCGCCACCGCGAGGCGGGCGATCTCTGCGCCATCGTCACCGGGACCTCGCCCTACGCGGCGGGCCCGCTGGCGCGGCGGCTCGCGATCGATCACGTGGTCTCCACGGTGTTCGAGCTGGACGCCGATCGCCGCTTCACCGGGCGCGCGGTCTACCCGCTCTGCCTCGGCGAGGGCAAGGTCGAGCGCGCCGAGGGGCTCGCGCGCGAGCACGGCTTTCGCCTCGACGAGGCGGTGTTCTACAGCGACAGCGTCAGCGATCTCCCGCTGCTCGAGCGCGTCGCCGAGCCGGTGGTCGTGAACCCCGATCCGCGCCTCCGCCGGGTGGCCGAGCGCCGTCGCTGGCGGATCGAGCGCTGGTAGAACGCCGCGGGGCGCGCCGCTTGCCCTCTCGGCATGTATGACGTCTCACCAATTGCTCGTTACGCGCGCGGGCGAGAACGACCGCGCCACCGTGCTCACGATGCTCGCCGAGCACTTGCCCGGAGCGGACGTGGCCCAGCGCCACCTCTGGCTCTACGAGAGCAACCCGCACGGCGCCGCGATCACCTTCATCGCCCGGGACGCGAGCGGCACGCCGATGGGCCTCACCTCGCTGTTCCCGCGCAAGGTGATGGTGGACGGCACGATCCGTATGGGCTCGATCGGCGGCGACGGCTATGTGCGCCCCGCGTTTCGCCGGCGAGGCGTCGCCACCGCGCTGCATCGGGCCTGCCTCGAGCTGATGCGCGACGGCGAGGTCGAGTTCATGTACGGGGCCCCCGAGCCCGACAACCTGAGCGCCCTCACGCGCGCCGGCGCCCACGCGATCACGAGCCTCCGCCGCTTCGGCCGCCCCGCGGTGCTGCACGGGCTGTTCCGCGCCTTTGGGTGCCGCGCGTCGCTGGTCGAGATCCAGGGCGCCGATCCCCGGGTGGCGGAGATCTGGGAGCAGGCCGCCGAGCGCACGGGGATCCTGCCGGTGCGCGATCCTTCGCAGTACGCCTGGCGCTTCAACGCGCCGAGCCGCCTCCAGCGCGCCTACGTGGTGCTCGAAGGCGGGCGCGCGGTGGCGCTCTGCGCGCTGGAGCGGCGCGGGGACGCCGCGGCGATCATCGATTTCCTGGCGCCGCGCAAGCGGTACGCCGCCGCGCTCCGCGCCGCCGCCTGCGCCGCGGGCGGCGCCCGGATGACCACGCTCGTCAACGAGGACAGCCCCGCCGTGCCGGCGCTGCTGTTCTCGGGCTTCCTCCCCCGCGAGCGCAAGCACTTCCAGGTGCTCGCTCCCAAGGAGCACCCGAGCGCGCGGACGCTGCTCGATCCGCTCTCCTGGCATTACATGTGGGCCGACGGGGATCTCGACAAGATCCTCTGACCTTCACGCGACGTGGACGCGCAGCAGGCTCTCCTCCGCCGGCACGCCGAGGCGGAGCGGGAAGCCGTAGTGCCCGGTGCCCCGGTGCACGTACAGCCGATCGGGCCCGCGCGCCCACAGGCCGTGGTCGGGCATGTCGACGAACAGCCGGAGCATCGTCGGGGAGAAGCCTAGGCTCACGAGGCCGAGCTGCCCGCCGTGGGTGTGCCCCGAGAGCACGAGATCGCCCTCGCCCTCGGGCAGATCGCGGAACGCGCCCGGGTTGTGCAGCAGCACCAGGCGGAGCGCGCCGGGGAGGCGCGGGTTGGCGGCGCACACGGCGGCCATCCGCTGCTTGCTGCCGCGGAAGTGATAATCCATCCCGACGATCTGGACCGGGCCCGCCGCGGTCTCCACGACAGTGGCCTCGTCGACGAGCAGGCGCGCGCCGACGCGGCGGAGCGACTCGGCCACCATCTCGGGCGCCTCGTGATCGTGGTTGCCGTGGCACGCGAACACCTTGCCGGGCAGGGCCGCGAGCGGAGCCAGGGCCTCGGCCAGGTGCGCGGGTGAGTCCTGCGACTCCATCGTCAGAAAGTCGCCCGTGAGCAGCACCAGATCCGGGTTCTTCTGCACCGCGCGCTCGCAAATGGCGCGGAGGCGCGCGACCGGCATGAACGGGCCGAGGTGCGGATCGCTGATCTGCACGAGCCGCAGCGGCCGGGAGCTCCCGGGCAGCGCCCCCCGCGGCGCCGGATGCCGGCCGAGCGCGCCGGCATGGGAGCGGTCGACGAGCAGGTCCACCACCTCGTTCCGGGCGCTGAACGACTGCACAATCCCGAGGAAGCCGAGCAGGTAGGGCAGCCCGAGCAGCTGCGGCGGCGCCCCGAGGGCGACCGCGATCACGCAAGGGAGCGCGAGCAACGTCGACGCGGAGAAGTACGAGGCCGGGAGGCTGATGAAGAGCCGGTAGGCGAGCGGCCGCATCCTCGGGCGCGAGAGGAAGACGAAATGGGTGTAGAGCGCGGCCTGCAAGTAGAGGAAGAGCGGCAGGAGCCGCCCCACGTGTGGGGCGAGCGCGCAGGCGATCAGGGTGTGAACGCCGAGCAAGACCGCCGCGAAGCGGGCATAGAACCGGCCGCGGCGAAACCTCGCCACCATCACCACCAGGAGCCAACCGAGCGCGGAGCCGATCCAGAACGCGTGCGTCACGAGAGCCAAGACATTGGGCTTGCCCGGACGCCTGCGCAAGGCCCGCGCACGGATCGTGGGGCGCGACCCGCAAGCAATTTTGATGCCGCTGCTGTCCACCGAAGGACGCGTGTGCGATAGATTCGCCGATGGAACGAGAGCCTGGGCGCCACGCGCGCAGCTTCGCCAACGGCGTGATCGTCTTCGCGGTGGTGGCGTGCGTCTTTCTCGTGGTCCAGCGCAACCGGACGCCGGGGATGCGGATCGTGCCGGCGGCGATCGCGCTCGGGCTGCTCGGCGCGTCGCGCCTTCGCCTCGACCGCCGCCTGTCGCTCGCGCTGACGCTGCTCCCGTGCATGATCGTCCTTTACGTGGGGGAGTACCTGATCGAGCGCCGCCTGAAGCCGGCGGCGGCGCGGGTCGGCGCGGCGTTCGACACCCGCTCGGTCCCCGAGGTCGTCCACGATCTCCGCGCCGAGGGCAAGGAGCCCTATCCCTCGTTGCCCCCGCTCGTGCTCTCTTCCCAGGCAGGTCTCCCCAGGATCGACGGCGCCCCGACCTTGCCCCTGGGATCCATCGCGAACGCGCTGACCGTGTTCTGCAACGAGGGCGGTCGCTATTCGATCTACGAGAGCGACGAGCGAGGGTTCAATAACCCAAGAGGGCTCTGGACCACCGATCGCGCCGACGTCGCCGTCGTGGGCGACTCGTACACGCAAGGAGCATGCGTGGCGCCCGACGAGACGCTCGCGGCCGTGATCCGGCGGCGCTACCCGCAGACCTTGAGCCTCGGCATGTCGAACAACGGCCCGCTGATGGAGCTCGCAGGGATTCGAGAGCTCTTGACCGGGCGGAGGCCCAGGATCGTGCTCTGGTTTTATTGCAACAACGATCTGGACGATCTCAACCAGGAGAAGAAGATCGATATCTTGCTGCGCTATCTGGAGGACGACGACTATCGCCAGGGGATCGAGGCGAAGCAGGGCCGCATCGACGCGGAGCTCAAGGGGTTCTTCGCGGCCCGGAGCGCCACTCTCCAGAGCGGCTGGCCGACGACGCTCTCGACGATCGGGCTGACGCGAGCCCGCGCTCCGCTCGTGCTTCAAGATCTGATCACGGGGGTGCCGCGGACGTTCCCAGGCTCGATCCTCCGGCTGGAGCGCGTGAGCAACATCGTGAGCCGCCTCGGCGACAAGGCCCGTGAGCCGAGCGATTTCGCTCTCTTTCAAAGAGTCCTGGCGACCGCGAAGCGCGCCGTGTCTTCCTGGGGAGGCGAGCTCTACTTCGTCGGCTTGCCGAGCGTGGAGGTGCTGTTCACCAAAGGCACCGTCCAGGATCGCCCGCGCGTCCTCGCGCTCGCCCGCGAGGCGGGCTTGCCCGTGATCGATCTGGACTCAACGTTCGCCGCCCTCGAGCCGGAGACTGTCCTGTTCCACTGGGCCTCGCACTGCAACGCGGAGGGCTACCGCATCATCGCGGAGGCGGTGCTGCGGGAGATCGAGCCGCGGTGAGCGAACGCGCCGAGGCTGTCAGCGGACGCGCAGCGCTCGGCCGATGGTGTTGCGGCCGATCCCCAGACGACGGGCGGCCTCGGTCTTGTTGCCCTCGCACGCCCGCACCGTGGCGTCGACGTAGCGCCGGCTCGCCTCGTCCAGCGAGAGGCCGAGCGGGATACCCACCTCCCCCTCGGCGGGAGGAGGAGGAGCGGCCGCGGGTTGCGGCGCCGGGCCCGATCCCTCGCGGCTCATCCGCCGCGCGGGCAGGTGCGACGCCGTCAGCCGGCCGTCGGGGGCCAGCGCGACGGCGCTCTCGATCCAGTGCTCCAGCTCGCGCACGTTGCCGGGCCAGCTGTGCGCCCGGATCGCGGCGAGCGCGGCTGCATCGAGCTCGGGCGCGGGGCGGGCGTAGCGGTGCGCGTACACGTCCGCGAAATGGCGGGCGAGCGACTCGATCTCGTCGGGCCCCCGGGCGCGGAGCGGAGGCAGCTCGATCTCCACGACGCGGGCGCGGTAGTAGAGATCTTGCCGGAAGCGGCCGTCGGCGACCGAAGCCTCGAGATCGCGGTGCGTCGCGCAGACGACGCGGACGTCGGCGTGCAGCGTCTGCCGGCCGCCGACACGCTCGAACGTGCGCTCCTGGAGCAGGCGGAGGAACTTGCCCTGGATGTCGAGCGGCAGATCGCCGAGCTCGTCGATGAACAGGGTGCCGCCGTCGGCGAGCTCGACCTTGCCAGGCACGCGGCGGTCGGCTCCGGTGAACGCGCCGCGCTCGTGGCCGAACAGCTCGCTCTCCACGAGCTGCGCCGGCAGCGTGGTGCAGTCGACCGTGATGAACGGCTTCGCCTGCCGCCTCGAGTTGACGTGGATCGCCCGCGCAAAGAGGCCCTTGCCGGTGCCGGTCTCGCCGCGGAGCAGCACGGTCGCGTCGGTCTGCGCGGCGAGCTGGATGCGCTCGTAGACGGCGCGGATCGGCGCGCTCCGGCCGACGATCTTGTTGAAGGTGCTCTGCAGGACGAGCCCGGGGCCACCGCCCTCGGCGGCGCGCAGGGTGGTGAGCGCGAGCGCGCGGGCGAGCTGCGTGGCGAGGGCCACGAGGTAGCGCTCGTCTTCATCGTCGAAGGCGCCGCCTTCGCGGTTCAGGAGCTGGACGACGCCGCGCACCGGCGCGCCCGCGTCCTCCCGGATCGGGGCGACCAGCATCGAGCGGGTGGTGTAGCCGGTGACCCGGTCCGTCGACGGATCGAAGCGATCGTCGCGCGAGGTGTCGTTGACGCGCACCACGTCGCCGGAGCGCGCCACGTACCCGGCGATCCCCTTGCCGAGCGGCTGGCGCAGCCCCTCGGGCAGCTCGGGGAGCACGGCGACGCGGGTCACCAGGTCGCCGTGCTCGGCGTCGACGATCCAGATGGTGGCGCGATCGGCCTGGAGCGCGCGGGCCAGGCGCTCGCACGCGGTGCCGAGGAGGGCGTCGAAATCGACCTCCCGGGCGAGCAGCGAGGCAAGATCGACGATCAGGGACAAGCGCGACATGGAGATCGGAGCAGGCTCCATCCTAGAGAAATCGAGCGCGTGCGTCACCTCCGCCCTGGCGAGCTGGATTGATGCGTCCATGGGCCTCCTTGGGATTCAAGCTGCCCGCGCCAGCACCTCGTCGAGCCCGATGACCAGGCCCTCGCGCGCCGCGATCGACGACGGGTAGAGCTCCCGCGCCCGGCGCTCGATGTCCGCCACGCCCGCGTCGTTGCGGGTCGGGTCGTGGTGAAAGAGCACGTACTGCCCGACGCCGGCCGCCCGCGCCACCTCCGCCCCGGCCACGTACGTCGAGTGACCCCAGCCCACCCTGGAGCGGCCGGCGTCGCCCCGGTACTCCTCCGGGGTGTACTGCGAGTCGTAGATCAGCACGTCCGCGCCCTGGGCGAGCGAGCGGAGCGCGGGATCCACGCACGCGTAGTGCTCGGTGTCCGTCGCGTAGACGAGGCTCCGGCCCTCGTGCTCGATCCGGTAGGCCATCACGCCGCCCGGGTGGTTGAGCTTGACGGCCTTCACGAGCGCGTCGCCCACCTCGAAGGTCTGCCCGGACCGCACCTCGCGCATGCGGATCTGGGCGCCGAGCTCGTCGAGCCGGACCGGGAACACCGGCGCGGTCATCTGGTGGGCGAGCGCGTCGCTCACCGACATCACCCCGTGCCCCGACCCCGCGATCTGGAGCTTCGTCGAGGGCAGGTAGGCCGGCACGAAGAACGGCAGGCCCTGGATGTGATCCCAGTGCAGGTGCGACAGGAGCAGGGTCGCGTCCACCGGCCCCTCGCTGAGAAGAGCGTCGCCGAGCCGGCGCACGCCCGTGCCCGCGTCGAGGATGAGGCTCGTCGATCCGCACTGGACCTCGACGCAGCTCGTGTTGCCCCCGACGGCCGCGGTCTCCGGACCCGGCGACGCGATGCTGCCACGAACCCCCCAGAACTTGATGCGCATGACCTCGTCTCCTCCCGTGGGGACCACCCCCGCGGCTCTGGGGAAGCTCATTGCGAGACCCGTGCCGTCAGGCGAACCCAGCGAAATCACACAATTTACCTCTGTTGACCCCCCTGGCCCGCGCTGGAAACGTGCGCCCTTCGTGGAGCGGTGCCCCAAAAGAAAGCGGGGCGGGCTCGCCCACACCCGATGTCGCCCATCCGCGTTGACCCGGGTCCCGCCCGGGGCCTAGCATTCGCGGGATCCGTAGGCTCCCGCGCGGTCGGCGTGGGCGCCGCTGTTTCAGTGGGCTCCCCTTTCTCTGGGGGCCTCTCCAGGCTGCTCCGATGACCGTCGCCACCTACGCCGCCGCCCAACTCCTTCGCGTGTTGCCTCGCACGCGAATCACCCGAGCTGTTGGGCGGTTGTGCGACGCCAGGCTCTCCCCAGCCGTTTCGAACACGGTGGTGAAGCTCTACGTGCGCGCTTACCGCGTGAACCTCGAGGACACCGTCGCCCCGGACGGGGCGTTCGCGAGCTTCGACGCCTTCTTCACGCGCCGCCTGCGCGAAGGCGCCCGTCCGCTCGTCGAGGACGCGCGCGCGATCGCGAGCCCCGCCGACGGCCGGCTCGAGGACGCTGGCCCGATCCTCGAGGGCGGGTCCTTCACCATCAAGGGGCGCTCCTACGGCGTCGCCGATCTCGTGGGTGATCCAGCCGAGGTCGCCCGCTACGAGGGCGGCCAGTACGCGATCGTGTACCTCTCGCCGCGCGACTACCACCGGGTCCACGCGCCCGTCCAGGGTCGGGTCACGCGGGTGCGGTCGTTGCCGGGCGATCTCTTCCCTGTGAACTCGATCGGCGAGCGCCACGTGCCCTCGCTGTTCGCTACCAACCGCCGCGTGGCGATCGTGATCGACACCGAAGCGCGGGGCCGCGTCACCGTGGTGATGGTGGGCGCGATGATCGTCGGTCGGATCACGGTGAGCGCGATCGACGCGCACGACGTCCCGCTCGGCGATCATGTGATCGATCCGGCGGTGGAGGTCGCGCTCGGCGGCGAGATCGGGATCTTTCACCTTGGATCCACGGCGGTGGTGTTCGTCGAAAAAGGCGCCGCCGCGCCGTTCCGCGCGATCCAGCGTCCGGAGAACGTCCTTATGGGAGAGCCGCTCACCGGAGACCGCGCGCGATGAGCGACGAGATCCGACGGGACCCGTTGCGTCGCGACGAGGTGCTCCAGCAGGAGGATCCGGTGACCGGGCGGGTGCTCACGCCTCCGCCTGCGATACCAAGACCTCGCAAGGGCACGTACCCAGGCTCCGGGTCGATCCCGCCTCCGGCGCTGATGCCCAAGGTGCCCGGCGTCGAGGGGCTGCCTGCGCCGGAAGCCGGCTCGGTCCCGACGGGGTCGCAAGCGGCCCCAAACCCCGGCCTCGCGGGGAGCGCTGAAGGCCCTCCGCCGATCCCGGCGCTCACCCCTGCGCCTGCGCGGTTCTCGCCTGCGCCTGGCCAGCTCTCGCCGGTGCGGCGGCCCTCCGCGCCACCCGCGCCGCGCGGGTCTGCGCCGCCCGCGGCACCACGTCCATCGGGGCCACCGGCGCCGCCGCGTCCGTCTGCACCGCCGCCGCGTTCGTCGGCGCCGATTTCGTCGGAGCCCTCCGCGCGCCGGAAGTCGCGGCGCACGCTGAAGATCCCCGACGACACGGTGCCCGCAAAAGCAGCAGCAATCGAGGCGCAAGGCCCCGTCTCGGACTCCGACCTCTCGGCGTTCGGCATCGTGTCCACGCCCGAGCCCTCGCTTGCGGTTCCCGATGGGAGCGCGTCCAGCAAGCCGGTCGCGTCTGGCAAGCCGGTCGCGTCTGGCAAGCCGCTCTCTGTCCCCAAGCCCCCGGCTTACGAGGGGGGCGCGGCCGCCAAAGCGCCGACGCACGAGGCGAGCGCCGCCAAAGCGCCGGCGCACGAGGGAGGCGCCGCCAAAGCACCGGCGCACGAGGGGGGCGTTGCCGCTAAACCCGCGGCTTCCGAGGGCGTTCCTGTCAAACCCCCGGCGGTCGAGCCTGCGCCTGCGGTTGCTGTCGTGGCGGCCACGGAGAGCGCTACCGAGGTCATCCGCCCGATGCGGATCATCAGCATCGGCACGGATGTGCCGATGGATCCGGTGCCGCCGCGTCCGCTCGAGCCCACGCCCGAGGCGCCGCGCGTGGAGCTTCGTTCGCCGGTGGCGTCGAGCCCACCGCCGTCCACGCCGCGCGCGCCCATGGTCCCGGTCCTCGACGCCGACGAGGTCGAGGCGGTCGAGGATGTCGAGCCGGTGGCGGATGAGATCGAGATCGATCGCATCTCGATCGCCGACGAGACCGAGCCGTCCACGTCGGCCGCGCCGAAGAAGCCGCCGCCGCCGCCGCCGAAGCGGGCCGCAGCGGAGCCCGCGCGCGACGTGGCGCCGTTCCTTGCCACGCCGCCTGCGCCTGTCGTCGCCCCCGTGGCCGCGCCTGCGCTGCCGCCGATCGGGTCGCCGCCGCCCGCGCCGCCGATCGGGTCGCCGCCGCCCGCGC